>ENA-OZGM01000227-OZGM01000227.1-human-gut-metagenome-genome-assembly--contig:-NODE-227-length-28329-cov-6.343602_pt1 | contig 28329 bp, 31 predicted proteins | sample MGYA00244655_ERZ653656 | MGnify/ENA primary metagenome ERZ653656 (study PRJEB26926, sample SAMN06164991) | human gut metagenome | biome: ENVO:00009003; feature: ENVO:2100002; material: ENVO:00002003... | reverse complement strand
TGCAGTCTCGTGGGCTCGGAGATGTGTATAAGAGACAGTTACTTGCCCTGATATGCTCTGAAAAGGAAAGTAACGATTTGTGCGCGGGTGCAGCTATTGTCCGGTCCGAACAGGCCATCACCAATGCCGTTTGTGACGCCGTTCTCCACCGCCCATGCCACAGCGTTTGCATAGTAGCTATCGGTAAGAACATCGCTGAACTCTGCCTTGCTATCGACCAGCTTACCAATGGCACGGAACAGGAAAGTCACGCTCTGGGCACGGGTGCAGGTGGCGTCAGGACTGAATTTGCCATCGCCCGTTCCTGTGGTGATACCGTTCTCCACCGCCCACGCAACTGCCTTAGCATAATAGCTGTCCGCAGAAACATCAGAGAAACTGCTCATAGCCTTGGGTTCGGGAGAACCGGCAGCACGCCACAGGAACGTGACGATTTGCGCACGAGTGCAGGGCTGGTTGGGGCTGAAATGCTCAGCGTCTGTGCCGGAGGTGATGCCATTTTGCGCAGCCCAGAGAACTGCATCATAGTAATAATCGCTGGCCTTGACATCCACGAAGAAGTTCAGCATCGTGTTGTCGTCCATGAAGGTCGCCGTGACCGTGACCTTGGAGGCAGGCATGGTGAAGGTGTACTTGCCGTTCTTCTCGGTGAGCTTGACTTCCTTACCGTTCTTGTCGGTTACGGTGAGCGTTTCCAGCGTGTAGCCCTTGTCTGGCGTGACGGTAATGGTCACGGTATCACCACGCTCGGCGTAGCGGCGGTTGGCTGTTACCTCGCCGTTCCGGATGTCCTTGTCCACCTCGATGGCATAGGTGGGAGCGTTGCTGTCGCCACCGGAGGAAGGCTTTTGTTCCAGCGCCGCAATAGCATCCTCGATAGCTTTCGCCATTGCATCCACTTCGCTCTGTTCAGTGATGTTCTTGTCACGGACAACAGCCTTGACAGCAGCTTCTACAGCAGAGAAGTCCTTGTACTTGTCCTTGTTCAGTGCATTTGCCTTGGCAATGGCTGCGTCTACTTTGGTGTAATCAGCACCCTTGTATTGCAGGGCGGCAATGGCATCTTCGATGGCTTTCGCCATGGCGCCAACTGCGGATTGCTCTGCAAACGCCTTGCCTCTCACCACATTCGCCTTTGCGTTATTGAGTGCGGTAACCGTTTCATCGGTGTACGCCGTCAAATCTGCCGGGACTCTCGCCAATGCGGCATTAACTGCGGCGTAATCCGCCGGTTCTGCACCGCAAAGAACCTGTCCGTTCACAAAAGACCATCCGTTACTGTCGTCGCTGCCATTCAGCGCGGCTGCAAAAGCTTCGTTTTTCATTTCATCCTGCGGCTTTTCAGTTGCAGATTCGTTCTGGTTTTTAATACCGAGGTTTTCCACCGCAAAATAGCAATTGGTTATTTCGCTTCTCTCGGTCGCATCCTGCATCGCAAAAGCGTACAGACTGGGTGATGAGCCTGTTACGATGCCGGTTGTAAAGCAATTTGTAATGGAGCCATAATACAATGAGTCAGAGGCATCGGTACCTACAAAAGAGGCCATAGCAACCGCAGCCTGTGATACATTGCCACTCGCATAGCAGTTTTTGATATTCAGTCCCCAAAGGCCACCGGCAAAGCCACCTGTATATGCGCCGCCGGTAACATTGCCGGTGGCGTAACAATTTCGAATAACCGTTTCTGCATCTGTTTTGCCGTTTCCTTTGCCGATAAATCCGCCGACATCCGCACCGCCACGGGAATCTGCCTTCACATTTACCGTTACGTTTGATCTGCTGTATGTGATTTTCGCTGCTTTTCCCAATTCACCGATCAGGCCGCCGATAGACCCCTTGCCAGCTTTTTCCGTAATGCCACCGGATACACTGCACTCATTGATGAGCTGCGTTCCATCCAGTGCACCTACAAGCCCGCCGACCCAATATGCAGCAGCATAAACATTGCTTGGTGCGCTCATATCCATCGTCAAACCTGTCACATGACAATTTTCAATGGATCCGCCTGAAGAACCAACCAGACCGCCGGCAAATCCGACGACAGCACCTATCGAAGCAACCTTTGCTATACCGTGGATAGAAACAGTGTCCAGATTCAAGTTGCTGATTTTTCCCTCTGTTGCGCCAAAAAAACCAAACACATCCGCTTCTAGCGGCGCAGCCTCTGACCCAATGGAAACGTTAGAGATGGTATATCCGTTACCGTCAAAATTACCGGCGAAGACGCGATAATCCGAACCTCCCAACAATGCGTCAGAAAAAGAATTTGCAATCGGTGTCCAAGGCAACCCGTTCAGGTCTATGTTGGCCGTCAAAACAAAGTTCTTCTCTTCATAGGATTCTCCACTATTCACAGAACTTGCAAGATATGCAAGCTCTGCTCCATTAGCGATCTGATAAGGATCCTCTGCGGTACCTGTTCCACCTGCGAACGCTGCCGCTGTGCTGCCGTTCCATGCGTCATCCTCCGCCAGCGCTGCCGTAGGCAGCAGCGTAAAGCACAGCGCCAGAATAAGAAGCAGACTTCCGATGCGTTTTTTCATGGTGTATCCTCCTCGTATGATGGTCAAAATTTTGTTCATGCCCGCCTGACCGCAGCGGGCAAAGTCCACTGGTCACAGAGAAGTATCATCCCGTGTGTACACACGGGATGAGGGGCGCGCCCCTCATCATAAGTTTTTCGCTTCATATTGATTCATAGTAATTATATCCGCAACTTCGCAAAATGTAAATCGTTCTAAAGTATGAGGATGGATAAAATTTTTGAATATGCTACTCGCCTTCACGTTTTACAACATTCAGCCATTTCTTTTTCCATGTATTAGGGTGGATCAGCAGGGTTGGCTTCCCCAACGCAAGAGCATAGGCCATAGCCTTGTCCTCTGCGCTACCGCTGGCAAGTTCAGGGTCATATACGGCCACCAGCATATCAGACTGCTTGACGATCCGCCGATAGGCCATAAGCTGTGCGTTGGGTGTCTCCTGATAGTCTACACAGGAAAGGTCGGTGCAGTCCGCCAGCATATCGAAATAGCGTTCACGCAGCTGCAGCGTCCACTTGGTAGCCTGTTCTTCAAAAGGGGTTACGCAAACAAGGCGCATAGCCTCCTTAATCTACATCTCTTTCAGACGCCTGTAGAAGGTTGATCTCGAACTGATACCGGCGCGATGCATGGCTTCTTCCTCCGTTACTTTATGGTTGCGGAAATCCTCTGCGACTTGGCGGAACAGATTTGGATCGACTGCAATCTTCTTCCGACCAGCGTATTTTCCATTGTTCTTTGCCTGTGCGACGCCTTCCTGGTGACGCTGTTTATTCTGCTTCGATTCCATTGATTCCTGAACCATGAGCAGGTTTAGTAGCAGACTGCATTCCTCTTTAGAGAGCTGGTGAGATTCTGTTTCATCCCAGATATGAGCGCCACTCCTCAAAATCTGAAGGAGAATCTTTCTGAGCTGGTGGCTGGTCTTCGCGATACTTTGAAACCCCTGAATCGAAACAAGGTCGGCTGGCTGGAGATCGGACGGCAGGCTGTTGATCGATTCAAATGTGATAGTCCGAGCGGCTTCTGCCCGCTCAACGATCAGGTTATCGGTACCGCAGCGCATATCCGTCCGGAGCAGCCACTCAAAGCGGTCATAGTAATCCAGACCAACTGCGTCAAGGAGTTCCCAGAGATCTTCTCGACTTTCGCTGGGGGTACGATCAGAAATGAAGTACGGCGTCATATTGACGCGATAATATCGCTCAAGCCGCATGGACATGTCGAGTCCGGGAATACCCTGGAAAATGGAGGACGGCAGGGTATCGATTACACTCCATTCAGGAGTGAAAACATACTGGAAGTTCTGATCATCAAAGCGCTCAAGATCAACTCGCCCCACAGCATACTTATTGCCGTTGCGGTCCACGGCATAGATTATGCCGCTGCTGCGGTAATAGGGCTTTCCCTGCAGGGGAAGCGTATATTCGTTTAGGCTTTGGTAATCATGCGTAACAGGCCTCATGAGCCACTCCTTTCCATGTCACAACTGGCGATATGCGTACATAAGGATCTTTTCATACCGTTGCTGCAGCATGACTTTATAAAAACGCTTACGCACCTCTGAGATCCCTTCCACTTCGTCAATAAGAGTATTGATTTGATTAAAATCGATGCGAGGAACAATTCGCTTTAGGGCATCATTGCATGCTTCGAATTGCAAGCTGCTGATCACTTCAAAATAGGAACTCTTGCGATTCTTCACCTTGATGTGGGAGGTGGGGAACTTATAGATCCGTTGGTCAATTTCTTCCTCGGAGGAGAGTACGGCCTCCAGCTTCTCGTCCGTATTCAGCTTCGGATACAGGCTTGAACCATTGTCATATACCGGGGCGATCCGGTATTGATTATCTTTCTTAATGAAACCCCAGTTCCCGCCATGCCGGTCAAAATTACCAATCAAAGCATCCACGATGAACATATCCCAGAAACGGTCGATTGTCTCCTCAACATTTGTTGACTTCATATTCTCCCGCAACATTGCGGTAATATCTTCATAAGTGTACTGATAGAGCTCTTTGTCTCTTTCCAGCGAGCTTTCGCCGACACCGTTGAAGGCAACAAGATCATCCTCGGGCCCTAAGAAATTCTTCATAACGACTACATTCTTGCCCTCATAAGTGCCAAGGAAGGTTTCCTGTACGGGAATGCCAAGTAGTTGAAAAATATGGCTTCCCAAATACTCAGAAACATAATTGAAGGTCAAGCCCACTTCGGAATTCTTCTGAAACTTGACAATATAACGAAACCCGTCAATGATGATTTCAAACTTCTTTTCTGCCCCAGAGAATAACACGGGTGTCTTTTCGTACTTGCTGTAATCTCTCATGATAGACCTCCAATTTTGATCTTCACCATTATTATATCCGCAACGAGCAAAAGTGTCAATAGAACTAATATATATTTTGATACATACGTAAACTGACGAGTATACATCAAATGAAAAGCCGCACCATTTATATGGTGCGGCTTAGGAGATAGTACTAACCGTGTCGAAATCGATGCGGTTAGTCTTTTTCACCCTTCCGGGTCTTATAGTCAGCTTCAATTGGCGCTTTCCAATCGGCACTCATAGCGGTGTTCGTATTGATGATCTCTCCCATGTCTTATCCTCCTCAATCGATTGAGAGTGATCTCATTAGAGCCGTTGCTTTTTTCGCGGATCAGGAAAAGGTCATGAGGGGGTGGCCGCATACAATATTCCTTTACACGACCGATGCCCCAAAGGGCATTAGAGACAGCTTGGCCATTTTGAAGCATTGCTTTCCGATTGGAATGCCAAGGATCGTGATGCACCAGAGACAGCCCAGAATGCAGTATCCGATTGCCATCTCAAGGCCAAAGAAAATGATCCAAATCAGGTTGACGAGGAAGGAAAAGCCTCCACCGCCATACACAACTTCTTTCCCAAACGGGAAAAAGGCGAGACTTGCGAATTTGAAGCATTGCAGGCCAACGGGTATGCCGATGATGGTGATGCACCAAAGACAGCCGGCCAGTACCCAGGCAAGCCCGCCGATCAATCCTCCAAATAGGAACCAAAGAATATTTCCAATCGTAGACATAGTCGTTACCTCAATTCCTCGCTATTTCGCACCCATTGCAAGCTGTCGCTCGATCCATGCCATCAGCAACCTTACGATGCGTTTCTGCTCATCCTCCGTCAGCTCACGCCCTATCGGGACATGATACCACTTGTTTAAGCAGCTGCGACAGCAGCAGGCGCAGGCATGCTGGGCAATAAACACCGGATGCCCACGCATTGGCGTTTGCTTGCCGTCATTTGGGATGATCGCCGGCGCAAGCCGCGTTCGGATGAAGTCGGCAGCATGGTGCTGAATGGTTCCCATGCCCTTGTCCATTATGTACTGCCTGTCCTTTTCGCTCAAATGAAACTTTGCGCGGAAAGCGGATTTTTGCAGGCGCAAAAGCGTTTGCTCAATGGTTGACATGAGCTCAATCCAAGACCTTCAGTCCCAACTCTTTCATCTTGCGAATGATATCTTTCTCATCCATCATTCCCTCTGGAGATGATGCCTCCTGACCAGGGAATGCTCCGATACCGCTAAACTTAGCTGCCAGCTCATCCGGTTTCCAACCGCAGGTACACCACAAGCGGCTTCCATTGTGATACTGCACGATGAGCTGCATAAGAGTATCTTGCTGCTTTTCCGTCAGGCGGACACCTACCTCGCACAATTCAATCAGCACATTCTGGATCATATCCGTTGTGCGCAGATGACCAACATTCTCGGCTCGCCGATGAAACCGCATAATCTTTTCCGCCTCTGTACCGCTGTACTCTGCCAACAGGGCAGAATAAGTGGCGGGGACTTTCTTGTAATAATCCAAATTGAACCGCTCGTTCAAATTGAGAAAAGAAAACTCGTTTAATTTCTTCCCGCGATTCTCATTCGGATAGGTTTTACGTTGTTTTGGGGCGCACTCCATCGCCGTGGACTTCAGGTTCCCAATAAAATCTGCGAGTGATTTCTCCTCTACAGATGCTGTTGGTTCCGCATATGAGAGAAAATCATCGGGGACACAATAGGGGCGATCATCGCGCTCGTCCATCAGTGCATAGAAGGAAAACATCTTACCATAGCCAGCACCAATCAATTCTTTTGATACGATGTGCCGATCCAGATCATTGTGCGGTTCTTCCGTGTACAGTTCTTCAATCTCATAAACCCAATAGGGTTGCACCTCTCGACGGACAATAGAGGAAAAGGCGATAAGATCGCGTCGATGAATCCGCGGCACATCGCTTTTTAGCTCCTGATAAACCGACCATACATCGCGAAGGGCGATGGTGCCATATAGATTTGCACAGGCGGCGAATAGAGAATGGAGGAAAGCACATGTTTCCGTTGATAAACCCGCCTGCATATATAGCCGGTTTAGAGATTTCTCCGATAGTGGTTTTGGATAGGACATATACCGTTCCTCCGCGTCCAAGGTTCAAGCTTTATTCGTACTGTGCTGCGATTGACTTGACATGCTCTGCCATCTGCTTGACTACATCATCAGGCCCAATGACCTTCGCCGCCGTCTGAAATCCGCAGAGCCACGCAAAGAACTGTGGGCTGACGATCACATCTGTCCATACTGTAAAGTGATCTTCTCCATCCGGGACTAAGATCACATCCCGCCCGAGACGGTCGAGTACGGCGCCCACGAGATGATTTTCGAAACGGAGATGAACCTTGACCTCCTCGCCGGTGAACATGCCGAATGTCTTACGCGCATAGACGGCCATATCGAGCGCCTCGTAAGCGTCCTGACCATCTCGTTCTTCATCCAGAACGGTGATCTTTTCCATCTTATCGACGCGGTAGTGTTTGATGATCCCTGCAGCAGAATCAAAGGCCACCATGTAGTAGTTCTCATCGTCCCATGTCATTGCAAATGGGCTGACAACATAATAAGCTCCACCATGTCGGTACACGCGCTCCTTGGCGACATTATACTCGAAATACAGGAACCGGATCTTCCGATTACTTGAGATGCCGTTATGAATCTCATCGACATTATAGTAGATGGACTCATTCATCGTCTTGATCCTGTTCTTCACGAATACCTGCCGGATGAGCAGTTGTGCGCTATGAATGCTGGCCAGCTTTTCAATCTTTTTGATCAGGGACAGCGTTTTCTTATGGGTAATAAATTTCGAGGATTGGACGCTATCCACGAGGAGCTTGAGCTCCGGTAGTTCAAAGTCACGGCGTGCCACGTAGTAGCCGTGATTGTTCCCCTCAGATACCTGGATGATGTCCAATCCAAAATCTCGTAGAGCATCGATATCACTATAGATCGTCTTTCTCTCCGCAGTAATATCATGAGACTTCAGGTAGGCAATGATCTGGCTGGTAGTTACGGCATGGTCTTCATCTGAGTTCTTCAGCAGGTACTCCATGATGTAGATAATCTTCAGCTTCTGAAATGAGGAGCGAGGCATATGTTCATCATCCTTTCAACCTGGTCGAACCAATTTCTGTCAAGCAATGATATCATAGCATAAAACCTGTCCAATAGAAAGGACAACCTTCGATAATGGCTATTTGTATCGCAAAAAGAAAGCCACGGGTTGAATACTCTCAGGTATTCAACCCGTGGCTTTCTATGAGTGTTCTTTTATTGCATCGTTATCCGGATGTTCCTCGAGGCTGCTCTCTTTGGTCAAGTAGTCTAAAAGAGCCAGCTGTGTTTTCGCTTCTGCTCAAGCAGTACACGCTCCGCTCTTTGGAGTATATCTGGAGAATAGGCTTCAGATAGCAAATTCAGTTCTGACCTCAGTTCTCCATGCGATATGCGAAAGGTGAGTTGTCTGCCATAGAGTTGCTCAGCCGCCGTCACCTGCTCCACATGATCCGAATCAAAAGGCTTCGCTTGTACTCGCTCAATACAGGTATATAGATCATCGGTAAGCGGGTAGTCATTCAGATCTGAAAGAAGAGAGAGCCCATTATCAAAGATCGGACAAAGGCGAAATTCCTTTGTTTCTTCATTCCGCAATACAGCGAGATTGTTTGTGTGGCGATCTTCATTGAGCGTCAGGCAGTCCAATTCAAGGATAGCAGTAAGATATGCTCCAACACCGGTTAGATTTGTGACGCGCTCAACAAAACCAACCGTGTAAGCAATTCGATCCGCAGGAGAGTCGAATTTTGTCAGCGCTTGAGCAAGCCCGCGACCTTCATAGGCGCGATGGAGCCGTTCAAATGGAATCAGCATTTCATCTTTGCGCATGAAGTCATGGCTGGAGCATCCCGGTATTACTTTATCGTTATAGTGAATGAACACTGGTTGATAAACCACGAAATCATCCGCATTTGACCATGTGAGCAAACGTGAAACGATTATTTCCGAGAGCGCTTCGTATCCCATGTGGTCCGCTTTATACCAATTGCCTGACTGCTTCCATTTGGGTTGGTCACCCTTTGAGGTATGGCCTTCGCTCATAATTCTATCCGCGCTCGTAAAATCAATGACTTGCATAAATGATCTCCTTCCTCGGAAGATAACGAAGTCTTAACCACATTTCGTCATCAGCTAAACGACCCCTCGTCTTTTCTACGATCTTCAACGGATCATAATCCGTTAGATCCATTTCTTGAAGCAGTTCCTTGCAGTTGCCGCGTGTCTGAGGAAAGCAGCGATCCCGTAAGAAATTTTCAAAGTCATTCCAGGTTGGGTGCTCCAGTACACCGAATGCACGATGCAGAATGTCATCCGTTTTGTTCTGGATGACCACCTTTTGGTCAAGGAAGTCTACATCAATAACCGTACAAGGCTGCCTTCTGAACATATAAGTGATGCGCATTGTGCAGCCATCGCCTGCGGCTGTGTTTAGGTATCGCTCAACCGTTTGACGAGAGAGCCCAAATGTCCTTGCCAGTTCCTGCATGGATGTGCCGGCGTTGCGCATAGCCCTCATTTTGTGGATATCTTCGTCGGCTATTTTGCGTTTCCGGCCAGCGTTGCGTGTGTTCTTCTTCCTATATTCTGCAGCGATCTTGCGAAGTGTGGCCTCATCGTCAGTACCGAACAGTTCTACACACAGCTTTCTATAGTCCATTGTTCTCCCTCCTTCGCATTGAATATATGCAACTAATTTAATTTTGATACATTATAGCATAATCTGGTCAACGTGTCAAATTTCACATGCCCACGTTACAAAACTCTGTATTTCTCTTCAAGAGCTATTGCATTTTGCGTGCAATAGCTCTTTTCACATCCGTTCACAAAAAGTTTACAAATTTCTTTTCGAAGCGACGGGGGGTACCCCCCTGTTTTTCGAGTGAACTCTAGTAGAACACAAAAAAGGAGATGACCATTTTGAAAAAAAGAAAGACCCGAGCCCAGCGCAGTAGATCCTTCCGCTGTCCGCATTGCGGGGCGGCCATGATCCTGAGACCTGCATCCGAAATCTATCATGATGCGAAATCTGACCGAAAGCTCTATGTATGTCACAACTATCCCGCCTGTAACACCTATGTTGCGGCACACCCGAATACTGACAAACCAATGGGTGTGCCGGCGAATGGGAATCTCCGGAATCTCCGTATTCAGGCTCATCGAAAGTTCGACCTTATCTGGAAGAACGGGATCATGACTCGTGAAGAAGCTTATCGCTGGTTCGCGGATTCATTCGGACTTAGCCTGCGTGACGCTCACATCGGCATGTGCAGTGAGTATCGATGCCGTGAGCTGATCCGCCTCTGCAATGAAGTACTTGCCAGAAACAACTGTGTCGCATAAAGGAGGTGCTCGACATGACTGATTATCAAGACGCCCTGGTGCTGGAGAATTTGGATCTGGTCAACTGGGTCATCCGAACCAGAATCTCAGTTCCCAACAGACCGCTATTGACCTATGATGACTTCTATGCCATCGGTTGTGTGGCCATCTGCCGTGCCGCTTTGAAGTACCAGGCGGATAGCGGCGAGTTCGCGCCCTTCGCATGTCGGTATATCTACAATGCCATCGTAGATCACTGCCGTGCGATGAATTACCGACTCCAGAGAAGTGTAGATGCAGGCTTTGAAGAGGGCGAGATACTCTTTGATCTGCTTGCCCATACCACCGTTGACTTCGAGGCCGAGGTCACTGACAATTCCGCTATGGCAGCGTTGCGAGCCTGTAAGGAGAAGTACCAGGGTGTTGCTCGGAAAGGCGTCGAGGCCATTGAGCTGAAGCTGCAGGGATATGAGTCTGTTGAGATTGCAGATCTCTACGGGACCACCGTCAATAATGTCAATGCATGGATCTCGCGAGCCCGCAGTAAGCTCCGGAACGAACCTGCCCTGATGGAAATTTTGTGCTGATTTGTTGTTCTTCCCAAGCCACCTTCGTAAGAAAAGTGTAGAACGGATAAGGAGGATACAGCAATGATGACATTTTATGCTGCTGCAGGCAGTTATCAGATCAGAAGCGAAGACGGCAAGAATATGCCTTATATCATGCGGCTGGGAAAGCTGCAGCCAGTCTCCATTCCGGAGTTCAGTCTCTGGAGTATGCTCCTGTGGGATGTGCTGACCTATGAGGAGCTTCGTAAAAAGTTCTATGACAAGATGGAGGAAACAGAGATCGAGCCTTCCTCTTTTGATAAGTCCCTGGAGATGCTGGTTAAGCGCAAGCTCATCATCAAGGGTGTAGGATACACTGGTGCGGATGCGCTCTACAATATGCTTTCGGACACCTATGTGATTCCTCTTCGAGGCGTCCAGGGTACCCGGAAGCTCATGAATGTAGCCAAGCTGCTCAAGCAGAAGAAGGTAAACTTCTTCGAGGCTGTTTATCTGCTGCAGCCGGAGAAGAGTTCGGTTGCCGAGCGTAGGATCATGAAGCTGGTGCTTCAGACCCCGCTGAGCGTACCGGAGCTGGTTCGCTGCTTTGAGAACAATGTGCGCGATGTGAGTTCGGCCGACAAGGTCATTTCCGCCATCTACACGGAGGAGTCCGACAATCAGGCGCGGCTGAACAACGCATCCATCCTCTCTGACCACCGCCACGATGTCCTGGAGGCAACAGCGAATCTCTACCTGACACGCCAGGTCATTTTGGAACACGCATAGATACAAGCCCAGAAAGCTTCATCGCTTTCTGGGCGCTTGATTTTACCACTGTCTTATAAAAGAGAAAGGAACCTGTTATGAAAATGCCACCACCCATAGCAACTAAGTTCACTAAGTTGGTTCTTACGATCCTTGCCATTACCATTCTCGGCATCATCCTCTCGTTCATCTCCCAAGACCATACGCTCCTTATGCTATCAGCTGGTGTAGCTGTTGCCGGAGGCGTGAAGATCATCGACTACTATCGAACGATCAAGGGAGAGCACTATGAGTGCATTGAAGGGACGCTTGTCCGGGAACAGGCCGGCTATGCAAGGAAGCGGCACACAATCGTGCTGGCTTTGGAAGACGGCTCGTTGGAGCAAAGAATCCTGGAAGGCCGATACAAGTTCAAGATTGGAACCGACTATCGCTTCTATCTCAAGCGGGAACCGATCGCCGAGATCCAGATTGAACTCCCAGAAATCCTCCAGCCGGCCATCGTCGTACTTGGTCATGAGGAGCTCCCTTTTTCGTCAGGAAAGCAGATTTAGGTATTCTGGAAGGGTGCCGAAGCGGATGATATGCTTACTGTGTTCTTTATTAGATTGATCCTCCAACTGGAGCTTTTTAAGATGTGAGCCTGTGACCAACCACGCAGGCATATCGGGCAGAATCGTGGATTGTGACTCTATTGCCATCCGCCTCTGTCTTTTTCTTTGTCCGGCTTCGGCTGGATGACTTTGTACCATGCGTCGTAAGGCGTTTGGAATATTTTAAGCCGAAAGGCAGAAAGGAAGAATGACAATGCACGCAACGATCATCATGGAGGGCCGCCTGGTCAATGACCCGGAGCACAAGACTGGAAAGAATGGGGACTACTGCATATTCCGCTTTGTGGTCAACACGAAGCATGGAAATCAGGACATCGCTTCTTTCTACAACTGCACCGCAAACGAGTACATCGCAAATCGGATGAAGAAGGCCGGCATCAAGAAGGGCCGTATGATCGAGATCATCGGTAATCTGGCTCTTCGCCCCTACGCGACCGACGATGGCAACAAGCAGATTTCTGCCGATGTCAGCGTCCTCGAGTGGCACTTCACCGGTTCTAAGCCGAAGAGCGATGATGCGGACTCCTCCCAGAGTGATCCAAAGCCTGCGCCGAAGGGCCCCGGCAAGGTTCACCAGGAGCAGACGATCCCCACCGGAGACGACGATGACGACGATCTCCCCATCTGATCAGGACATGCATATATGGGCTGTAAGTGTGTTTCGACTCCTTACAGCTCATTTTGTTTTGTCCACCCAAATCTACATATGAAAGGAATGACATTTTGTGGCTAAGAAAAGCCGAATTGACGCCTGGTCCCTTATGAAGATCCTCGTGGTACCGTGCCTGTTCCTCTGTGCGATTTTCAAGCATCCCGCGTTCCAATGGATTGCGACCGGTGCGCTCGCACTTTGGGTTTGCTTCATGCTGGCGGAGATTATCCGCCCTCGCATTCGTAAGCGCAAGGACCCCACTGTGGGACAGAAGCAGGAAGCTACGAAGGAACATCAGGAGCTGCCCACGCTGCCCACGGAAGCGGATGACGATACCAAGCTGAGCTTGCTCAGGCAGGTTAATCATCGTGTGATGGAGCAGCTGAAGCAGAGCTATCCCACGGTCGCATGGCTCTGGGAGGCTCGTCCGAGCTCTGAAGAGATCAGCAAGGGTTGCACCAAACGCATCAAGCTCTATCGCTGTGATCCATTCAACTTCGGTGAGGTGACGCTGAGCGCCACTGGGAAGCTGGAGATCGCCCTGGTCCAGATGGTTCCTCTTGCGGAGGCTGAATTGCAGCCGCACAACGATGAGGACCTGGAAGAGCAGGACATTCTGGATCGCAGCGATGTGAAGCAGTGGTACACGCAGAAAGGCATCGCATTGCTCAGCGCTTTGATTGATGAGCTGAATGTGCAAGGCCACAAGCGCCTGACCATCAAAGAGAATGGAGATGTCTTCGTCACAGCCAGTGGTAAGCAGCAGCCGGTGGATACCATCCCCGATTTTCCGCCCCGTTCTGCGTGGGAGTATCTGTGTGTTCTGGCACGCGAAGATGACATTGCCGCTGAAGTGTGTAACCAGGAACTCACCGTGTCCTGGGCCTAACTTATTTTTCAATGAGGTGTGATTATGGCTAAGACCAAACTGTTTGAAGCTTGGAGCTTCCGGCTCCAGCAACCGGCGCCCTTTGACGACCCGAAATATGCCGGATCCAAGTCGATGGGCTTTTCCCAGTACAACACATCCAGTACAGCTCAGAAGTCCACGCTCCATGCGCCTACGATGCGGGCCTTGCTCGCATACGCCAAGCTGGTGAGCGCAACGGAGAATGGGCAGAGTGTCGATGGCCTCGGCGCCATCGGGCATCAGGGCACTACTTACCGCATCAGTGAGTATCGATCCGCCAACAAGACGGACTGTGTGGTCTTCAACCCCGTCACCGGCAAATTCAATGCCGCACAGGTGGAGGACGGCACACAGGCCTTGAAGCCCTATTCTGTTGGTGCCGGCAACGGCACCGGTTCGGGCCTCCTGTTCTGCCTCATGCCCGTCCTCAACGAGGATGACGAGTTCCGGCAGAAGTTCCAGGAGTTTGTCTCCCTCCTTGAGAGTGGCTGGGCAGATATGGATGCGGCATTCGAATGCGCACTGACTCTCTGTGACAATGTCTACCGTCGCATTGAGAACAGTAAGCAGCTGGGTTCTGATGGCGTCAAGATCTCCATCCCTACGACTGGCAATATCTCCGTCATTACCCAGATGGCCATGGACAGCGGCAACTACGCTCCCACCGGCGCCTCTTATGGGGAGTTCACCATCATGCAGATGTCCGGGACACCTACGGCGAAAGCGTCTTCCTTCCAGAAGGAGGATTTTGTAGCCAAGTACGCGCTCTCCAACCGTACTCTTACGGCACGAGAGTTGGCAATGGTGCCCACGCTGCCCGACTGGTACATCATCCCCAAAGAGGTCGTCCGTGTCTGTGAGCACGCCAAAGTCACTACGGCATCCAGCCAGCCAATGCGTAACTTCCTGTTCCGGGGCGAGGCTGGTACCGGCAAGACCATGGGCGCACAGGCAATCGCAGCAGGGCTCAATCTGCCCTACACGCTTATGACCTGCAGCGCCAACACGGAGATCACCGACCTGGTTGGTCAGTTCATTCCTGATACGGGTAATTTCCAGAGCGGCTCAAACTGCACGGAACTTCCCAAAATCTCCGATATCACGATGCATCCGCCCAGTGTTTACATGATGCTGACCGGTGAGTACGACGAGGAGAAGACAGAAGACGATGTGCTGCAGAAGCTCATCGAGATTGCTGTTGGAAATCTGGTGGAGAAGGAAGAAACGCCCGGCCAGCGCATCCGCTATGTGGATACACCTCTCGTTGAGGCGATCCGGCACGGCTATGTTTGTGAATTGCAGGAGCGTGTGACACGTTCGTGACTGAAAAGGTCACGCACTAAGGAAAAAATTGGGCACCCAACGTGGGTACCCATAAAGCAAATTGAGGATTCCTTGCTAATCCCTCCTATTGGAAGAGATAGTATAGACAATGCAAGCGGTGGCAGATGCAACTGTCATAATGATGCAACCTGCAAGATCAAGGAAACACCCAAGATAGCCGCAAATAACCACAATAAGTGCGGACAGTAATGCTTTTAGCATGGCTGATTCTCCCTTCTTTGTGGGAAAGAATTCCCGTTTGCTGTAATCCATTATAAGCATACATGGAAACATTGTAAAGGCTTAAATGGCCTTAGGAGAACTATTAAGGCGAAGGATGGAATGAGGGGGTAACGCCCGGAAACGTCCTCTTTAAGACTGCGACGTGCTAAGAGGCGGCAACAGCCAAATGGTGCGAAGCTCGCAGAAGTCGGCAGAGAGCTACCGTAAGGAGTAAGTGATTGTTCCACGAAACTGCCCCAGAGGTGGGGTGTGTAGCCTATATGCCGGAAGTCCCATAAAGTGGGCATGGTGAGAATGCTTGCGTGGCAAGCGGACGAACTTTCGATTTACAAGTCTATAGGAATTCGCCAGTAGAAATGCTGGTCACGCCTGCGCGCGTGGTATGTGAGGGTTAGTAAAAAGGTTCTTTATGAAACCCCTTACGCCGTTACAGGCGGCGTCAAGCATACAGGCTTAGAGAAAGCACCTAAACCCATATAGAGCGGATAGCCTTAATGGAACGTGGGAAGCCGGGAGCGCAGAGCCAGTTGCAGGCAATGAAGCGTAGGGCAGGAAATCAAATTGGTATAACTGTTCTATATCCCGGTGAAAGTGGTGCCACGACTGATAAACTCCCTGTAATGGGGACGGAGGAACAGGCACCAGTCTCCAACAACATGAAAACAACACACACGACAATCAAGGGTTCTGGTAAGAAGTAAGAAAAGCCATGCTCTCAGGAGGTGGTTGACCTTGGGACGACCAAAACCTGTCAAACGGCAAAAGGCCAGAAATGCAGAGTATTATGACATGCAACGAACGCAGGATGACCTGTATAAAAGAAGTATGAATAATCAGAACTTTATCAAGCTGATGAATATCATCCAATGTGATGAGAACATCATGCTTGCGTATAGGAACATCAAGCGGAACGGCGGCAGTCAGACACCCGGCACGGATGGCAAAACGATTGAGGATTTAGAAAAACTGTCACCTGAACAGCTAACGCAGTATGTGAGAAACAGGCTGAAATGGTATAAGCCACAGCCAGTCAGACGAGCTGAAATCCCAAAGGGCAACGGAAAGACCCGACCATTGGGCATCCCCACAATCGCAGACCGGCTTATACAACAATGCTTTTTGCAGGTGTTGGAGCCGATTTGTGAAGCAAAGTTCCACGACCGGAGTTATGGGTTCAGACCTCTTAGGAGCGCCCAGAACGCAATGGCAGTGTACTACAAGCTCATTCAGCAAATGGACTTGTTCTACGTGGTGGATGTAGACATCAAGGGTTTCTTCGATAATATCTCCCATGGGAAATTACTCAGGCAGATGTGGGCAATCGGTATCCGTGATAAAAAGGTCATCTCTATCCTTTCAGCAATGCTAAAGGCCGAAGTAGCGGGAATTGGCTTCCCCGAAAAGGGAACGCCGCAAGGTGGGATTATCTCGCCATTACTTGCGAATATCGTGCTAAATGAACTTGACTGGTGGATCTCTGACCAATGGCAGACATTTGAACTCAAAAAGCAATACTCCACACAGCTAAACCCTAACGGTACCCCATATCAGGGGTCTCGACTAAGGGCCATGCGGGAGTATACCAACCTTAAAGAAGGATGGTTATAAGATACGCTGATGATTTCAAGATTGTCTGTCGCAGTTACACGGATGCTGGAAAATGGTTCCATGCAGTAAGGGCGTGGCTGAAAGAGCGGCTTGAACTGGAAATAAGCCCGGAAAAATCGAGGATAGTAAATCTGCGTAAAAACTACTCGGAGTTTCTGGGACTGAAAGTAAAGGCTGTTCGAAAAGGCAACAAACCGAAATGTAAAGAGCCAACTCCCCGATTTGTGGTGCAATCGCATATCAACGGCAAAGCACTGCAACGCATTTCACAAACTGCAAACAGCAGAATTCACGACATCATTGAGGCGTGCAATGGGATTTCCCTAATCCGTGCGGTAGGCAGATATAATGCCTTTGTCATGGGAATGCACAATTACTACCAGATGGCTACTCATGTGGCCTGTGATGTCAACAGCATTGATTATCAGGTGTTCAGAACCTTTGAACTGCGAACCCATACGAAGCTGAAACGGTATGTAAGTGGGGATGGCAATCAGTATATCAAGGACAGGTACGGAAAAAGCAGTAGGCTAAAGGAATGGCGTGGGCGTCCAATCGTTCCAATCAGCTATGTGCAAACCGTTCCGCCTAAGCTAAAGCGTGTGGATGTCAATCCATACACGCCAGAGGGCAGAGCGGCAATACACAAAAACCTGAGAGGAATGGATGTCACCGTCCTACACTATCTCATGCGAAACCCAGTTTTGGAGCAATCCATAGAATACAACGATAACAGGCTGAGCCTGTTCTGCGGTCAATATGGGAAATGTGCGATTACGGGTGTAGACCTTCAAATAGGTGACATCCATTGTCATCATATTATCCATAAAGCGCAGGGCGGAACAGACAAGTATGAAAACCTTATGCTCGTCACCGTCGATGTTCATAGATTGCTGCACGCAACGCAAGAGAATACCATCCAAGCCTTGCTGAAGAAGCTGAATCTGACCTCAAAGCAGAAAGCCAAACTGAACTACTACCGTGAAAAAGCCGGACTGATGGGTATCTAATCGCTCTAAGTCGTGTGTATGAAAAAGAAATGTTGATGGAGATGGGGCGCCGTGTGAAGGGAAACTTTCATGCACGGTGCTAAGCGGGGGAAAATCTGGAGATGACTTCAAAGGATTACCTATCGCAATCTTCCTGTATCGCAAACCCCGGCGTTCTGGTCGGCTTGAACTCTCTGCTGGATAACTGCCAGGTGATCACTCTGCCCACCGGAGAGCGTGTAAAACGCCACCCGGATACGGTGATCGTAGTCACGACCAACTCGGACTACTCCGGATGTCGCGACATGAACCAGAGCGTGATTTCCCGTATGGATCTGATCTATGACATGGAAGCTCCCGACTTGAACACGATGGTGAAACGCGTCATGAATGTCACCGGTTTTACCGATGAGCAGGAGGCGACGAAGATGGCCATTGTCGTGCGTGATGTTGCTGAGCGCTGCCGCCAGACCATGATTACGGACGGCAGCTGCGGTATGCGTGAGTTCAAGAGTTGGGTGCTGTCAACCATGGTAACTCATGACCCGTATGAGTCAGCCTTGTCCACCATCATTTCCTCTGCCTCTGCGGATCCGGATAATCGTGCCGAGCTGATCTCTGCGTGTTTGGAGCCCCAGTACACAAGAACAATTTGACGAAAGAGGTGTTTATTGATGAAAGTCGAAAGAGAATCCTTTGTCCGTTTTGCCGTTGCGGTTGCTTTGGCCTGCTATGACCTGCCCGCAGATCGGGCCATGACCTCCGACGAGGCCGCAAGGCTCGTGAAGTGGGTCATCGACATGGCACTCGGCCCTGCTGCGTCTGGCGTGCTCGTTGAGCCTATGCGGAACTATCCTCCCTCCGGGAAGATGCCGCTGATCATCAGCGTAGCCGGCGTCCAGCAGCACCTGTTCTGGTTCTACCCCCAGCAGCCCTTCGAGGAGATGTGTGAAACGCTCTCAGCGATGCTCAATGAGATCCCCGTCACCGGTGACAGTGTCCCGGCGTGATCGGAGGAACTGCGTATGAGAACATCACATCGACAGATCCGAAAGCGGATCCTTGACTCAAAAAGCAAGATATCAGATGAGGAGTTCTTCTCCTCAAGAGCCTATAACGGCTATCTGACCGACCTTGCCGAGGCGGCAACAAAACGCTATAAGCGGCCGCTGCGTGTGCGTGTTGTGGCAGACCATGACGATGATACCGTGGCTTTTACGGATTACCACGGCATTTATATCAATGCCTGCAACCACATCACCTGGAGCTTACCGACCCGACTGCTGCGCTCCATGAGTCTGGAGGGCTTCAATGCGCATGAGTGTGGACACAACCTGTTCACCGATAACCGCATTTGGAACAGCTACTTCAGCAAACTGGAGAAGGGTAAATTCTACCCGAAGATGCCTGACGGTCTGGACAGTATGCAAAAGCTCCATGCACGCGACATCCTCGAAGCAGTTCTCGATGAGGCCGACACGGTTCCTTACCAGGTCATCATGAGTGTGGCGCATGCGCTGCAGAACATCTTGGAAGACGGATATGTGGATGCCAGGTATTCTTATGAGTTTCCTGGCTCCCCCGCCAAAGGGATCGCACTCAATAACCTGCGCTTCGCGGATACCGTGCCGGAGATCAGTGAGATGGTCAATCGCAAGTATTATGACCACAGTATCGTACTCAACCTCCTGATCCAGTATATCCGGGCACACGAGGTCAATAACCTGTCCGGCTACACCGGTGAGTTCATTGACAAACTCTACCAGTACATTCCTCTGGTCGATGAGTGTGTCTACGACGACGATGCCAGATCCCGCTGTGAGACCGTGAGCAAGATCCTGATAGATCTCTGCCAATGATGCAGCGCTGCTTTGACGCTCTGCGAGATAAGCAGAAGCAGGCGCAACAGCAGGCTCAGCAGCAGAAAGGAGTCGGTAGCGGTAGTGGTTCCGGAGGCGTTCCTACCCATGGCCAGTCTGGTAGCGGGAATGATGAAGACGATAATGGATTGCAGCAGGGCAAGCAGGCGGTTGAGGAAGACCTCTCCAGCCAACTCCCTAAGGCGGCACCTAACTTCACGATGAAGACGACACCTGTCCCGAGCAATGGCTCCTTCACGCCCGATCCTGGGCAGATGAACGCCATCCGGGCACAGGCCGAGCGTGTGATTTCGGAAGAGAGTGACCGCATTGCTGCCCATCTGACGAATAGTATCACAAGCAGCGGCAGTGGCGGTGTGGATCAGAACAGCGAGTATGACGGCTATGACTACGAGCACGCAGCAGAGGACATTGAACGGCTTTTGGAGCATATGGCGGAGGAAAAAGTCACAGAGGAACTGGAGGAAGAACTCTCTGAAGAACTCCAGCGTGAGGCAAATTCCATCCGATATGGCAACGCGCACCGCAATATCCACATCACGGTCAATCGTATGGCTCGCGTGGATCAGGACCTCATCGACAGCTATAACCGTGTGGCTCCGGAGCTTTTAATGCTTTCCAAGCGATTGCAGCGTAGTGTCAGTTCCGCTCTCCGCGATCGGCGGCAGGGCGGCAAGCAGACCGGTCTTCTGATCGGCAAGCGACTGAATCAGCACGCCTTGCACCGGACTGACGGACGCATCTTCTACAACTCCCGGCTTCCGACTGAGCCGATCAACCTTTCCGTTGGCCTGCTCATCGACGAGAGTGGCTCTATGTGTTCAAATGATCGCATTACCAGAGCCCGAGCAACTGCCATTGTGATCCAGGACTTCTGCGAGTCGCTTGGCATCCCGCTGCTGGTCGTTGGTCATACCGCCTGGAGCTCACATGTTGAACTGTTTTCCTACTCGGATTTCGATACCTACGATAAGAATAACCGCTATCGGCTGATGGACATGAGCGCCAGAGACTGTAACCGCGACGGCGCCGCGTTGCGCTTTGTGGCGGAAAAACTCTCTAAGCAGACATCTGAGGTAAAAATCCTCATGATCATCTGCGATGGGCAGCCAAATGATGACGGTTACTCCGGATCTGCAGCAGAAGCTGATCTGCGTGGGATCAAAATGGAGTATGCGCGAAAAGGTGTCAAAATCTACGCGGCAGCCATTGGTGAAGACCGCCCGCGAATTGAGCGGATCTATGGTGATGGCTATTTGGACATCACCAATCTCCAAGAACTGCCGGTGATGCTGACGAACCTGATCGTGCGTATGATTCCAGCACTTATTCCATTGTCAATCACATCATGCGCCGATATCAAGTCGATGTGCCACTTCGCACGCAGGGCTGGATCAATGATAAGCTCATCAGCGTTACAATCGAAAATGGCAAGTGTGAGCATCTCAGATATATGCGTTCCAAAGGTGCGCAGTGCTCTCAAAAAATCTTTGATTGTATGCACGAGCTAATTCTGAAGGTCTGCTTAGAAACGGAGGGCTGAGAGATGGAATACCATTGGTATGAGGATTATTGGGCGATGCCACGCAATCTGCCGAGAGGTCATGAATTCTTCATTGGTTACGAATACATCAAACAGAAAGTGGATGTACGACTCACCGGCTCCGCTGTAGAAATCTATTTCTGCGGTACCAGAGTGGCCTCCCACCTTCGGCTGTATGGCCGCCCCAATCAGTACAGTACGCTTGAGGAGCATATGCCTCCGGAGCACACCGCTTACCTCCAATGGAACAGTAAACGGTTCCTTCGCTGGGCGTCCTCTATTGGCGAAAATACTGCCGCTGTTGTGTGAGTATTCCTTACTGCTCACAAGGTAGAGCAGCAGGGTTACAAATCCTGCATGGCCCTCCTAAAGCTGTCTGACCACTATTCTGTGGTCCGCTTGGAGGACGCCTGTCGAAAAGCTCTGACCTTCACCCCTTCTCATAGCTTGAAAAGTGTACAGGCTATTCTGAAGTCTGAGCAGGACCTGCTTCAGACGGAAGATGTGGATCCAGAACCTGTGCCTCAGAAGGCCCACAGGTTTACCCGTGGTGCTGAGTACTACAGAAGGGGGAAGAAATAATGTTCAGTAACGAAACGATTCGTAAGCTCAGAGAGATTCGCATGGGCGTCATGGCAGAGCAGCTTTCTGTCCAGCTGGAAGACCCGCAGTTCCGGAATGTGCCCTTCGAGGATCGGCTCGCCATGCTGGTGGATGCCGAATGGAGTGCTCGGAAAAGCAACCGGCTCACTGGCCTGATCAAGAAGGTCGGCTGTGCAGATACACAGGCCAGCGTGGAGAATATCGAGTAGATTGCCGAACGGCATCTGGACCGGGAGCAGATCCTCCGCTTGGCATCCTGTTCGTACATTCAGGAGGCACGAAATGTGATCATCCTGGGCGCTACCGGTGCTGGAAAGACATTCCTGGCCTGTTCCCTGGGTGTGGCGGACGCCGTTCGGTATCTCCGGCTGCCGGATCTTCTGGTGGAGATCGCTGTAGCCCGGAGGGATGGGACCTATCGGGAATATATGAAGCAGCTGAAAAAGGTGAAGCTGCTCATTCTGGACGAGTGGCTGCTGTACCCGCTGAAGGAGGCAGAAGCCCGGGATGTACTGGAGCTGGTGGAAGCTCGGAACAAGGTGGCGTCCACCATCTTCAGCTCCCAGTATGACACCAGTGAGTGGCATGAAAATCTGTATGATCCAACTCTGGCGGACGCAATCTGCGACCGGATCATCTACAACGCGTACACGGTTCAGATCGAGGGCGAGTCAATGCGCAAGCGCATGGGTATGACAGAGTAATTTCCCCGGCGGCCGGGTGCACCATGTGCCCGGCCGCTGTGCACCATTTGGGCGGTGTCCGTAGACCGGCGTGGTGGTGCACGCACCACGGCCTCGGTGTAGGACCAGCGGAAAGGGTGTCCGTTTTCAGCGGTCAGGGTGTCGGACGGCTAACGGTCAGGGTGTAGTTTTCGGCCGGCATATTCAGAAGGACGCGCTCGCAAAGACTGCCGCTGTCATAGTTTTCTGCATCGCGATCCTTTGAACCCCGGATTTCCCGAATTGTCTCTTTGAGATTCGTACTCGGGCGTGTTGTATACTCGAAGATGAGATCGTCCAGTTCGTCATCATCTACTGCTTCTGGGTGATACACTTCGGGCATCTCCTGTTTGCGGAACCCTTTGCAAACTCGCTCGATGATTCCTCGAATGCGCTCAGACTTTTTCGACAAGCTGAGGAATCTATCGTTCCTGTACGAAAGCGGAAAAATTCGGTACGATAAAAAAGTATCGGAGGAGAGGGCAGTGTTAAAGGAGGACTTTGGACAGAACGTGAGGTACTATAGAAAAGAGAAGAAGTCGACCTTGGAAGCTGCGGCGGAACTATGCGATATAACCTCTGATAAGATCACTCGTTTCTCGTTTGAAAGGAACTTACGTGTTTTTTGCTAAATGCGGTTTTGAGACTTGGTTGTACAACCTTTTCGGAACTGCAACGGGGTTATTCCATATAACGATTTGAATTTATCAAAAAAATGACCTAAATTGTTAAAACCACATTCAAGACACAGCGTTGTTATGGGAATATCTGTTGTTTCCAGCAATAATGCAGCTTGTTGTAGCCTATATGTATTGATATATGCCATAGGTGTTTTTCCCAGATACTTCTTGAAAAATCTGCAAAAATACTGTTCATTCATATTGGCAATTTTGGCTAAATCCGAAACATAAAGCCGTTTTGTGTAATATTTCCATATGTGCTCTACCACTTTTTTAATAATTTCATAATTGTGATCCTCAAACTTTGGCTGGAGGTGATTGCCCACAGACAGATAACCTAAAATTTTTATATAGCTCCCATAAATAATGTTTTGCGCCCCTTTATCCTTGATTAAAATCTGTCCGGTAGACCAATCACTATATCCTAGTTCTACAAATTCTGAAACAATATCTTTATATTGCTGCTTTATTTTTTCAAAACATTGGCTGCCCTGTCGCAACATTCTGGGCAGGACAACGTTGCCATTGGCAATTAAATACCCTATTTTTAACCCCGTGTTACTATATTGTTCTGTGCAAAAGCTTCTACTGTCTAACACAAGTGCTGATTCACGACATGGTATTTCCCATGTAAGCATATGGGGCTCTCCAGAATTTACGAAGAAAAATATTTCTTCAGTCAAATCATAAATTTCTGTTCCAATCCGAATACTGGCTTTTCCAGATTCGAAATAAATTATTTCAATCTCATCGTGCCAATGATACTGCATAGCAGTTAACGGATCGTCTTCTTTTCTTTGATAAAGGCCACAAGGAAAAAGCTCCGTACCATGTATTCGCCTCTCTTTTAAAGTTATATCTTCGCATTGCATTTTAGTTGTCACCCCCCTAATTATGCCTTACCAATCTTATATCTACCGTTTAATAGTTGCAAAAATCTATGATAGATTTTATAAATATTATATCAGAAGCAAGCCCTCTTTGTCATCTTATTATGTCTGGAAATATCAAAATGGCAGATATCAAAATCAAAATACCAGAATTATTGCTCAAATTTATTTAGATTCCGTATCATTTTGTGAGAATTTGTGAAGTTTTTTGCTTTGCTGCATGATATTATTAAATCACGGCAAGTCTTGAGGTATATCTAAGATTATAAAAGGAGGTCTCAAATTGAAAAAATGGTGGCATGACAAAATAGTGTATCAAATATATCCCAAAAGTTTTTTTGACTCTAACGGCGATGGAATCGGAGATATCCAAGGCATTATTCAAAAACTGGACTACATAAAATCACTCGGCGCAGATATTCTCTGGATTTGCCCCATGTACCCCTCCCCCATGGCTGACCAAGGATATGACATAAGCGATTACTATAACATTGATCCTACGTTTGGAACTCTGGACGATATGGACCGCTTGATTTCTGAAAGCAAAAAACGAGGCATGTATGTCATTATGGACTTGGTTGTAAATCACTGCTCTGATGAACATGAATGGTTTCGGAAAGCCTGCCAAGAGCCTGGCGGAAAGTATGGAAAATACTTTTACATAGAAGATATTAAAGACGGCAAGCTGCCGTGTAATTGGCGGGGTATCTTTGGCGGATCTGTGTGGTCAGAGCTCCCTGGACATCCGGGGAAAGTCTATCTGCATACATTCCACAAAAAACAGCCTGACCTCAACTGGGAAAATCCGGAGGTGCGCCAAGAGGTCTATAAAATTATCAATTTCTGGTTGGACCATGGTCTAAGTGGGTTCCGTGTAGATGCAATTGTCAATATTAAGAAAAAGCTTCCTTTTAAAGACTATGCGCCAGATCGTCCGGACGGGTTGTGCGATCTGACTGTTATGAAAAAAGAAGTGGAAGGGATCGGCGAATTTCTTGGTGAAATGTCAGATCTTATATTTAAAAAAAGAGATATTTTTGTTCTTGGAGAGGTTAGTAATGAACGGGAAGGCTCTTTGCCTGACTACATTGGAGAAAATGGATATTTTTCTACTATGTTTGACTTTGCTCCTAACGTATTCGGCAAGAGTGAAAAGGGTTGGTTTGACTATATGCCTGTGACTCCCGATAACTACCGGGACTGTTGCTTTACATCCCAAGAACGCGCAAAAAATATTGGATTTTTTGCAAATTTTATTGATAATCATGACGAACCGCGCGGTATTAATCGCTATCTTCCCGACCATGATCTTTCTCTGGAAAGCAAGAAAATGCTTGCTACCGTATATTTCTTTTTGAAAGGAATTCCCATTATTTATCAGGGGCAAGAGATCGGTATGGAAAACAGAGGTGTCGTTCCTCTTGAAAAAATAGATGATTTTAGCGCGATTGACCAATATTACGTTAGCATTGATGCAGGCTTCTCTCCTGAGGAGGCACTAGAAATCATTTCCAAATATAACCGTGACAATGTCCGCACACCTATGCAATGGAATGCAGAACCGTATGCTGGCTTTTCTTCCCGTGCTCCTTGGCTGGAAGTAAACCCGAACTATCCAGAAATTAATGTGTCCAGCGAATTAAACACACCCGGCTCAGTCCTTTCCTACTACAAAAAAATGATTCTACTCCGCAAAAACCTTGATTATGCAAACACTTTCACATATGGTGAATTTATCCCCTTTCATCCTGATATTCATAATCTTATGGCCTACTACCGCAGTGGAGATAAGGATATTTTGATCATAGCTAATTATCAAAAAGACGCCCGCACGATTATGCTTTCTCGTGAACCAAAACAGATTTTATTAAATAACTATGATAAATTCAGTTTATCGAACCTTGAATTAAATCTTTTAGGTTATCAAGCCCTCGTACTAGAACTATAAAGATTTTTACCGATACATATTCAAGATAACATGTCGAAGGAGTGTGAAAAAATGAGTATCGCAAACACCAATGGGACAAAAAGCCTGGGGCGCAAAGAATTGGTAGCCATGGCTGTTGGCAACATTATTGGCGGCGGCGTTATGACTATGACAGGTATAGCGATTGGAATTACAGGACGTTCCGTTTTATTTGCCTATATTATCAGTGCGGTCCTTGTGCTTATTATGTCTCTGCCACACTTTTTTACAGCGGCTACAATTCGCATGAACGGCGGATTCTATACGCAAGCTGCTCTGTTTGGTGGTAAATGGTTTGCCGGTTTATATTCTGTTGTATTCATCAGCAATTTCTTTGGTGCGGCAACATATTCTATTTCTTTTGCAGACTATGTCTTATCCGCCTTTCCGGAAATCAACGCTAGGTTAGTTGCTTTCGGAATTTTGACTGTATTTATTGTGCTAAATCTTATCGGAATAAAGGCTGTCGCAAAGGTACAGTCTATCTTGGTCGGCGTTTTAATTATCGCTCTTTTAATATTTACCGGATTTGGCGTAATCCACATCGACCCCAACTACTTCAATGATCATCAGTTTTTCCTTGGGGGATTCACCGGCGTAATGGCCGCTGCGTCTGTGCTGTCTAATGCAACAATTGGCGCAGTCCAAATCATCAATATGAGTCGTGATGCAAAGAATCCTAAAAAGGACATTCCGTTTTGTATCGTATTTAGCACAGGCCTTGTAACTCTGCTCTATATCGGAGTTGGCGTAGTCGCTGCGGGTGTTTTTCCTGTTGCCGAGGTTGCGGGAAAGAATCTCTCTACAGTTGCAAACCATATTCTCCCATTCCCACTCTATGTATTCTTTATGGTCGGCGGCGCTATGGTCGCTCTAGTAACCTCGCTCAATGCCTGCATTGGATGGCTTCAGGCACCTATTGCCCAGGCAGCTGAGGACGGCTGGTGGCCTAAATTTCTCGCAAAAAGGAATGACAAATTCGGCACGCCGCATTACATCATCGCGACTATTTACATCGTTGCTTCTATCATAATTTTAAGCGGGATCAATGTCAGTGATGTTGCGAATATCAGTAATATTTTTGGTAACTGTGTGCAAGTAGTCCTATGCTTGTCCATCATTAATATGCCAAAAAAGATTCCCGAACTATGGAAACATTCTCAATTCCATATAAATGACAACCTATACCGTTCCTTGTGCTTCTTAGGCGCATTTGTGGCCGCAGTGTTCGTAATTTATGAATGCTTGACCATTCAGATGTTCCAGGTAATTGGTATTCTGATTTATTTGTGCATTTCCTGCATCTATCCTGCGCTCCGCGCAAAATATAGCAATGTTGAAATTCACGTAAGTTACGAGGAAACTTAATATTTACCCAGTATCACGCTGGATACCTATCCTCGTGTGGGCTTTAAGATCGCTGAAGCTGAGATTCTGCAGATAGTTAATGACGGGTAGGACAATCAGGAGGCCCCATGCCGGGTAATGGCATAGGGCCTCCTGTCATACTACTCAATTTACTACTCCGTCCGAAACGTACAAAGGTCGCCACAGATGCTCGATAATGTACAATAACTTGCGCAAATTGAAAACCGCATAAAAGAAGACATAGCTTGCAGGCTCTGGTAGAATGAAGTTACCACACAAACATTCGAAAGGAGACAGCAAACTATGTCCGAGAAAATTGTACAGCTGAATGAAGAAATTATCAAGGGGCAGCTCAAAGAATTAGTTCGAGGAAGCGTGGAGGAAACCCTGAACGAGCTGCTGGAAAAGGAGGCGGAGTCCCTGACGCAGGCGGCCCGCTATGAGCGCAGCGAGGCACGTCAGGGCTACCGCAGCGGTCACTATGACCGGAATCTCACCACAACCTCCGGCGACGTCACGCTCCATATGCCCCGACTCAAGGGCGTGTCCTTCGAAACTGCCATCATCGAGCGGTACCGCCGCCGGGAAAGCAGCGTGGAGGAGGCCCTCATCGAGATGTATCTGGCGGGCGTTTCCGTGCGCCGGGTGGAGGACATCACCGAGGCACTGTGGGGCAGCAAGGTCTCGCCCGCCACCATCAGCGAGCTGAACAAGAAAGCCTACGTTCACATCGAGGACT
>ENA-OZGM01000203-OZGM01000203.1-human-gut-metagenome-genome-assembly--contig:-NODE-203-length-29961-cov-5.312245_pt1 | contig 29961 bp, 43 predicted proteins | sample MGYA00244655_ERZ653656 | MGnify/ENA primary metagenome ERZ653656 (study PRJEB26926, sample SAMN06164991) | human gut metagenome | biome: ENVO:00009003; feature: ENVO:2100002; material: ENVO:00002003... | reverse complement strand
AGGTGGAGCACGCCGAGGAAGAGGGCATCATCTTCAAGACCCTGTGCAACCCTGTTGCCATCCACCCGGACGAGGACGGCTTTGTGCACTCCATGACCTGCATTGAGATGGAACTGGGTGAGCCGGACGCTTCCGGCCGCCGCCGTCCCATTGAAAAGCAGGGCAGCGAGTTTGAGCTGGAAGTGGATACCGTGATCATGAGCCTGGGCACCAGCCCCAACCCGCTGATCCGCTCCACCACCCCGGGCTTGGAGACCAATAAGCACGGCTGCATCGTGACCGAGGGCGACGAGGGCAAGACCAGCCGCGACGGCGTGTACGCCGGTGGTGACGCTGTGACCGGCGCTGCTACCGTCATCAAGGCCATGGGTGCCGGTAAGGCAGCTGCAAAGGCCATGGACAAGTACATCCGTAATAAGTAACAAATAGCAATAAGGGCGCTGCACATTGACCGTGCAGCGCCCTCGTTTTGTGTTTTTAATGTACACCAGCCAGCTCCTTTACGGGGCGGCCGGTGCGGGTCATCTCGATCTTACGGGACTTATCGTAACAGTAGCGGATGATGGCCTGCCGCCGCACAATGCCGATGAAAATGCCCCGGTCATCCACCACCGGGACGAAGTTCTGGCTCATGGCAGCTTCCACCAGTTCATCCATGCTGGTGGTCACCGTGACGGCCTTGTAGTCCCGCTTATGCGCAAACTCTGAGATGGGGATGTCCTCGGCGGCTTCCAGATCCAGACCATGGTATTTTTTCAGTCCCCACAGGATATCACCCTCGGTCAGGGTGCCCACATATTCGCCCTTGCGGTTCAGCACCGGAATGGAGGCGTAGCGGTTATTTTCCCACTTTTCCAGCGTCTGCCGGAGGGTGAAGTCATCGTAAACGTACATCAAATCCTGCTTTGGGGAAAGAAAAAAGAGAATGTTCATGCCAACAACTCCTATCGCATTTTTTGCAAGCAATACCTGTTGGAAGGGTCTGCCCACGCTATGTAATGTGCCGTGCGTCCGGCGTATTCCGGGAAGTATCATGGAAAAAGGAGGCTAACCGCCCCTTTTCCTTTTCATTTATATTTTAGCACTTTTCCATAGACAAAGAAAGCCAGACAAGGAAGCTTTTATAATTTATTCACAGATTGTTTTTCTTTATTTGTCATACTTTCCGTTTTGATGGGTTCCGCACAGCCTGCCTTCAGCATACCACGCCCGCTGCGCAAAGCGGCGCGAGGGCTGTCGAAGGAATTTGCTCTTTTTTCTTTACAAAAACCATGCAAAAAGAGCGCAAAAAGCAGTAAATCCAACAATTTGAACTGTACAACCACGGTGCAAAGTTGTATAATAGGGTGGGTGTTTATCTGAGGCAAGCTTTGTTTTGCACAGCCAATACCCCCGACCCTTGCGTGTATTTTTATAAAAAATAACATAAAGGAGCAGAGCGACTATGATCACTTCCCGTTTCCCGCTTGGGAATGTCAGCTTTACTGATGGGTATTTTTCCACCCTGGTGGGTGAAGCCACCAAACAGTGCTACGGCGTTGCTGCCATGGCTCCCCGTGATATGACTGACGCTGTGAAAAGCATGGTATACGGTTCCGATTACCCGGAAAAGGGTGTGCGCGTGACCCAGCAGAATGGGCGTCTGGTGATCGAGCTGCACATTGCCGTCAGCTACGGTCTGAACATTTCCACCGCCGCCCGCAGCATCTCCCACCGTGTCAAGGACGAGGTAGAACAGGCCACCGGGCTGAAGGTCGCCCGCGTGGTGGTGTCCGTGGATGACGTCATCGCCTGATTTGTCTGCAAACCCGAGCCGGGATTTTCCGGCCAGCTACTAAGGAGTAAGAACAATGATTTCTGGTAAGATTCTGCGCGACGCCATCATTTCCGGCGCCAACAACATCAACAACCAGCGTTCCCGCGTGGACGAGCTGAACGTTTTCCCTGTGCCGGATGGCGACACCGGCACCAACATGGGCATGACCGTGGGCGCTGCCGTGCGTGAGCTGGAGGCTCTGGACGACAGCTGCACCGTGGGCGAGTCCGCCAAAACTGCTGCTTCCGCCATGCTGCGCGGTGCGCGCGGCAACTCCGGCGTTATCACCAGCCTGCTGTTCCGCGGCTTCTCCAAGGCTTTGGAGGGCAAAAAAGAGGCTGACGTTGCCGATATCGTGGCTGCCCTGCAGAAGGGTGTCGAGGGCGCTTACAAGGCCGTGATGAAGCCCACCGAGGGCACCATTCTGACCGTTGCCCGCGTTGCTTCTGAGGAAGCCGCTGCCAGTGATGCCGCCGATGTTCCCGCCCTGTGGGACGTGGTGCTGACTGCCGGCCAGAAGGCACTGGAGGATACCCCCAACCTGCTGCCCGTGCTGAAGAAGGCCGGTGTTGTGGACGCAGGCGGTCAGGGCATCATGGTCATCTTTGAGGGCATGGGCAAGGTGTTCCATGGCGAGGGCATTATTGCCGGCGGCGAAGCTGCCCCCAACAAGGCAAAGCTGTCCACTGAGAATGCCGGTAAGGGCGTGTTCACCGACGACCTGATGAAGGTGGAGGACATTACCAACGGCTACTGCACCCAGTTCCTCATCAATAAGTACGAGGGTGCCAGCGCCGCCAAGATGCGCGCCTTTGCAGAGTCCAACGGCGATAGTGTGGTCTGCATTGAGGATGACGATGTCATCAACCTGCACGTTCACACTGCCGACCCCGGCAAGATCCTGAGCGAGGCCATCAAGTACGGCTACCTGACCAACTTCAAGATCGAGAATATGCACGAGCAGTTCCTTGCCCGCCAGAAGCAGGGCAAGAGCCTTGAAAAGCAGGCTTCTGCCGAGAAGGCTCCCTCTCAGGCCAGCGAGTTCATCTATGCTGCCGTGGACCCCAGTCGTGACTACGGCTTTGTGGCCGTTGCCGCCGGTGAGGGTCTGAAGGCGGTATTCACCGATCTGGCAGCAGACGCTGTGGTGTCCGGCGGCCAGACCATGAACCCCTCCACCGAGGACATTCTGGCAGCCATCCAGAGCGTGCCCGCCAAGACCGTGTTCGTGCTGCCCAACAACAAGAACATCATCATGGCTGCTGAGCAGGCCCAGAAGCTGGCCGACCGTCAGGTGGTCGTTCTGCCCACCCGCACCGTGCCCATGGGCATTACCGCCATGCTGAACTTTGATCCCTCTGTGAACGCCGAGACCAACACCATCAACATGATGGCTGCTGCCGATAAGGTGTCCACCGGCCTGATCACCTACGCAGCCCGCGACAGTGAGTACGACGGCAAGCGCATCCGGAAGGGCGAGATCATGGCACTGGAGAATGGCAAGATTGTCTCCACCTCCAACGACATCACCAAGGCCACCTATCGTCTGGCACGCAGCATGTGCAAGAAGGATTCCAGCTTTGTCACCATCATCTCCGGCTGCGATGTCAGCGATGAGGATGCCGAGAAGGTCACCGAGATCGTAAAGGCAAAGTGCCCCAATCACGTGGAGGTCAGCCACATCCGCGGCGGCCAGCCCGTTTACTATTATATGATCAGCGTGGAGTAAAAACTCCTTCTATTTCCATCGCAAAAGCGGAGCTTTCCCCTTTTGCCATATCTGGGATCGAGGAAAAATCGAGCCGGGAAGCTGCTGGAAGGCAGCCGCCCGGCTCTTTTCTTTTTGGATTTCGCAAGGGCTTTTTGACTTTCAAAATCCGAAGTGAGGCCAGAGTATAAAGAAAGACGCTGGTTCTGAACGAACCAGCGTCTCTTCTGTATGGAGCGGGCAATGGGAATCGAACAACGATTTCTCTTCATCAATCTGCAAAAACACAACCTTTATTCTCGAAACATCATAAAAAAACCAGAAAAGCGCTTGCCATAACCAGCAAGCGCTTTTTTCATTCTAGGATATTTTTCTGGGTCAAAAAATGGGTCAACTGAATGGTCATCCGTGAGCCTTGTTGATGGCCGCAGTCGTAGCCGCTGCCAGCTCTTCCCGCTGGCCCTTTATCTCATGACGGTACACCCCGAAGGTGTCCATGTTCTTGCTGTGACCAACCAGCATCTTCAACTGGCCGTCCGTCAAGGCTCCAGCCTCCATGCTGACAAAGGTGTGCCGCATCTCGTAGAGCGTGACCGCTGGCGTGATTCCGTTCGATGCCTGATACTTCTCCCACCGGCGTTTGAGGCTGCGCTGGCAAGGAATCTGGAACAGTGGCGTGTTATAGTTTAGCTCAACACCGCTATCTTTGAGGAGCTGCACCTGTGCCTCGTATGCTTCCCGCGCTTGCTGGCACATATCAAATGACCTGATGCTGTTTTCGTTCTTGCCGGTCGTTTCTTCCTCATGCGTGTTGATGCTGCGGCGAAGGTTGACCGTGTTGCCCTTGATGTCGCCGTACCAGAGGCCGACCAGCTCTCCGGGCCGGACACCGGTAGACACGGCGAAGCGGTAGGCGTAAATGTAGTCATCGAAAACACGTTTTGAGTACAAAAGCCGCGTATCAACCGAAAAGAGAACACGCAACCCGGACGGCTGAAGAATCTTCTTCTCACCCATGCGGGCATTTTTCGGGATGGTCAGCTCCGGATTGAGCGTGGTGTACCGGTTTTTCCTGCACCACTTCAAGAAGCTGTTGGCCGTGGAACGGATGGTCATAAGCGTTTTGCGGCTCAATGGCTTGTTGAGCGAGCTGCGCTGCCGTTCTTTCTTCAAGCAGCGCTTTTTGAACGACATATCAATAGCCTTTTGCAGATCGCCCTCGGTCAGTTCTTCAATGCGCAGGTTCCCGATGACCGGCAGAAGATAATAGGCGCCGTATTTTGTGCACTGTTCCAGATAGGACGTGCCGCTGGTGAGGGAAAGGTCCTCCAACCATTCTGCATAGAGGACAGAGACCTTTTTCCTTCCGTCCCGGATGCTGTCGTCAAGCCATGCGTCCGCCTTGGCGTTTGCTTCACGCTGCCCAGTTCTGCCCGGCGTGGAGCTGTAGAAGCTCTTCATCACGCCGTTCTTCTGAACCCTGATTCGCCAGCGGTTTGTACATTCTTGCCACTCGGCAGTGTTCGTTCGCTTCTTCAATGAAACACGCCTCCCCTCATGTCCTTATAAAAGTAGTAGGCTCTCCGGACGTATTCCTCTGTGGTGTCCAGCGCTTCCGCAATCTCGCAAGCATCCATGCCGCGCTTCAGCAGCGCCAGCAGCGTTTCTTCCGGTATCGCGTGAAGTATGTACCATCGGTCAGCCCTGACCTCGTGGCGCTCTCGCAAATCATAGGGCGTGAGCCGGGTATAAAACCCACCGTATATGCAATGCCCTATCTCATGGCCAAGCCGGGCGGTTTCTTCAGCCCTCGTGAACTGCCGGGTGCTGTCCATGCCGATGCAGCAATGACCGTTCACTTCCATGCTCATGCTGCCGGTGTTTGGCAGCGGAAAATTGTAAATGTCGATGCCGTTTTCATTTGCCACGTCATAAAGTTCATTTAGTCTGTCCATTCGCATCTCGCTCCTTTACGAAACGAGCGAAGCTCTTGACCTCTTCAAATTGAGCGTCGGTCACGTCCCCGCCCCCAAAGAGTGCAAATTTGATATCGTCATCTGTTACCTCGCGGCTATCTGCTGCGGGGCTTTTTTCTTTTTCCGGCTGCGCAGCTTGAACGCTGGGTGCTGTCGGGTCGTCTGTTTCGCCAAATAGGTATTCGCTAGTTGTTCCTAGCCGATCGGCACAAAAATTGACAAAAGCTCTAGGCGGTTCCGTGTTGCGTTTCTCAAACATCCGAATATAGTTGTCTGCGTGACCGGAAGCCTGACACAATGCTTTTCTCGTCAGTCCATTCCTTTTTAGCAAAAAATCAAGTCGATCAAACATGAAAGAACCCATGATACAGCCTCCAAACTATTCATAAGCTAATTTTTTGGAACAATTAGCGAAAAGCTCTTTACAAACTAGCCAAAAGCTAGTATAATAGCTATGCAAAGGAAAACTAGATGCTAGCTAAATAATAACATCTGAGAACCCAGAAATCAATAACAAAGAGGTAAAAACATGAAGTACATCGACATCAACGCAAAGTTCACCGCAGCCGTCAGCAGCTACATCGCACAGGGCTACATCATCAACACCGCTTCGATGTCCGGCAGTCAGGGCGAAGTCGCCCACATTGACCTGACCAACGGCAAGCAGATTGTCCGTGTCCTGCTGGACAGCTTCACCGAGTGGGAAGATTGCAACAATCTGGAAGGTCTGAAGCTCGTGGTCGGCATCGCCACCGACGACGTCAAGCCGAACGACAACCAGCGCCGCGATGTCATCTGGAACAACCGGTTGGATGTCATCTCCTGCGAGAGGTTCTACAAGCTGAGCAGCAACCGCGACGATTCCGTGTTCTACGGAACGCGAGAGGAGGCCACCGCAGCCGATGAAAAGCGCTTCGAGCGCTACTGCCGCCGTGACTGCCGCATCAAGAAGCACCTTCCCGAAAAGGCTTCTCCGCTGGTCAAGGAATTCGTTCGCCGGAAGTTCGGCCTGAAGCGTGTCGTGGTGAGCAACATCCAGATCACCAAGCAGAGCGGCGTGTATACCGTCACCTACAACCAGCACAGCGCCCAGCTGCACTAAGGAGGACAACGTGATGAAGAATCTGACGATTACCTACGACACCATGCAGAACGGCGAGGTCGGCGAAGCGTGTGTGTTCATCCCGATGGAAGATGCACAGGCCAACAAAATCAAGGCGGCTTTTGAGAAGTCGGAGCTGCTCTCCAAGCGGGAGGCATACGACCTCCGCGATGCAGTAAACGGATTCGTGAAGTATTGCGAACGCGCCAGAGGCCGGGAGTATATGTCCGATAGCATCAAGACAGTTGAGGTCAAGGAGGTCTGAACGATGAAAAAGGAAACGCTGAAACCGTGCCCTTTCTGCGGGCAGGAGTATACGACCATCACTGAATCTAATACTGAGGGCATTCGGATTAGATGTCCGCATTGCAGCATCACATTTACACGCGATTTTTATGAACATCGCGGGGAATTGGGCAGGCAACGAACTATTGAAGCGTGGAATACTCGCTCTGAATAACCCCGCCTGATGATGGCTGCATGGCAGCAGCCGAAACCACCCGGCAGCCAGCCGGGGAGGTCGCGGGAACCACCGCAACCAACAATCAATTTTCGGAGGTATGAAAAATGTCTGCAAACGTTGAAACGATGTTCTATGTCCGGGAGAAGCCTTGGCACGGTCTGGGGAAGATGGTGCAGGAAGCGCCAACCAGCGCGGAGGCTCTGAAGCTGGCCGGTCTGGACTGGACGGTCGAGGCCCGTGATATGTGGCTGAACGGCGGTTACGAGCCGATTCCCGGCTACAAGGCCAATGTCCGCAGCTCGGACAACAAGGTTCTGGGCGTGGTCAGCAACAAGTACCGCATCGTCCAGAACGCAGAGGCTTTCGCGTTCACGGATGCGCTGATCGGCGGCGATGTCCACTATGAGACCGCTGGCAGCCTGCTGGACGGTAAGAAGATTTGGCTGCTGACAAAGCTGCCCGATTCCGAAATCTGCGGGGACAAGACTGAAACCTATATGTGCTTTTCCAACACGCATGACGGATCCGGCGCTGTCCGTGTCTGCATGACCCCGGTTCGCGTGGTCTGTAACAACACGCTGAACCTTGCGCTGGACACTGCGCAGCGGGCATGGAGCGTCCGTCATGTGGGCGATATCAACACCAAGCTGGTAGAGGCCCGGCAGTGCTTGGACATGGCTAACAAGTACATGGACGAACTTGCAACCCGCGCCGACCAGATGGCAAACACCACGGTCAGCGATGCCCGGCTGCGGGAGATTCTGGACGGCCTGTTCCCGGAAGCTGACGATATGACCGACCGCCAGAAGCGCCATGTGCAGGACATGAAGGACGGTTACATGGTCTGCATGATGGCTCCGGACCTCGTGAAGTTCCGCAACACCGCATGGGGCGCGGTGAACGCAATGAGCGATTTCGTCACTCACAGCGCCCCGCACCGCAACACGAAGGACTATCAGGCGAACAACTGGAACAACGTCATGAACGGCCACTGGCTGATGGATGCCATGGCAAAGGCCGTTTCCCGGTAAATATAAGGGCTGTGCTATCTGGCCTTACGGGCGCTCACAAGATGGAGGTGAGAAACAATGAGAAAGCGTATTGTCAAAACGAACCCGCCGAGAGGCAGCTACAAAAACATTCCGTATTTTGCCCTTCGCGGGTGGTTTCATGTCTGCGGGTATCAGGATCAGGAGGTCGCGCAGGCTATCGGAATCAGCCCCAGCACCCTTTCCACTAAGATGCAAGGTCATTCCGCGTGGACAAGCTGTGAGATTGCCGCCATCTGCGAGCTGCTGGAAATCCAGCAGAAGGACATTGGGAAGTTCTTCTTTCCGCAGGCAGCGCAGCAGAAAGGAGCATGAAGATGAACAGCAGAGCACCCAGCACGACCAAGGAACCGGACGCGCTTGTTGACCTGAAGGGCAAGCTGGAAGAAGAAAAGGCCCGCCATGCCCACATGATTGCGGTCAACAGGTATTTCCGAGAACGTGGAACGGTCAATGGCTGCGAGGGCGTTGGTAGCTGCGAAAAGGCCATGATTGAAGGACGGCTGAAAATGGGAGACCATTCGCCGTTCCTTCCGTGGCAGTTCAGCAGTTCCAAAGACCGCATTCGCCGGTTGCAGGCCCGCATCAGGGACGCAGAAACGGCAATTGCAGCCGGTTCGCAGCCGGTCAAGGTCGAAGGACTGCCCGGCGTTACCTATTACGAGAACGGCGCTCTGATGCGGGTGCAGCTCACGTTTGAGAATGACCCCGGCCCGGAGGTGCGCGGCATCCTCAAGGGAAACGCTTTCCGCTGGTCATATTCGCAGCGGGCATGGCAGCGGATTTTGAACGAGAACGGCAAGCGAGCGGCACAGAAAGCGCTCGCAGAAATCAAGATGGTTCAGGCGGTAGGCGCAGCCTGATTCTTATATCCAGCGCCAGAATTGAAAGGAGATTTTCTCATGAATGGAATGTTTTATCGCGGTGAGGTCTACTATGTTTACCCCACTGGCAATGAGATTGGGAGCGAGCAGCACGCTGGCCGCCCGGCCATCATTGTGAGCAACAGTCAGAATAACAAGAACTCCTCCACTCTGGAGATTGTCTATTTGACCACGCGGGAGAAGAGGCCCATGCAGACCCACGTTCACATCAATGCTGCTGGGAAGCTGCAGGAATCCACTGCCCTCTGTGAGCAGATTTTTACTGTGGACAAGCTGCGGCTGAATGACTACATCGGCCAGCTGTGCGATAAGGAAATGCAGGACATCGAGTTTGGCCTGATGGTGAGTCTCGGCCTTGACAACTACCTGTCCAAGCCGAAGCCGGTTGAAGCTCCCGGCGTTGCAGCAGCACCGGTTCCGGTCGCCTCTCCTTCGGTGTCAGACACCAAGGAAGAGCTGGAAAAGCTCCGTGTGCAGCGTGACACCTACAAGGATCTGCTCATGGAAGTTATCGGCAGAAAGTGAGGAATGAAGATGGCGAATTTTGATTTGAAGCCCTGCCCGTTCTGCAGCGGCACGGCGCACATTCGGGACTTTGGCGGCAGGTACCGCGTTTCCTGTTCCGGCTGTGGGGCTACCGGCGGCGCTGTATGGGTCAAGCGGTGGCACAGTACGAAGTTCATTGCGCAGGGTCAGGCCGCGAAGCTCTGGAACGAGCGGGCCGTGAACGGCGCGGGCATGGCAACCTTGCAGAAGCGCGATGCTGTTCTGGAAGCGCTGTGGAAGCAGCTTGACGATGTTCCAATGAACCCCGAAACGGAAGAGCTAGAAGCTGCATTCCTACATTTCCCGGCTGGCACAAACCGGCTGGAGGTCTGGCACTGGTTCGATGATCGTTACAGCAAAGGAGTTTCGTTCCTGCTGTACGGCATTCAGGCTGATGGCCGCCGGTGCGAAATCGTCTGGGACATCCAGAAACAGAACGACATAGAGGATGTTCAGTCGTACATTGACCAGCTCACAGATGATGAAATCCGGCAGGAGTACCGGATGGAGCGCAAAGCCCTTTGCAAACTGGTTCAAACTGCTGCGGCCAAGATGCGGAAGCTCATTGACGACGATGATTCGTGGACGTTCCTCCGGGATACGGCCATCAAAGAAACTGCCAAAGAATACCTGAAAGGACGTGCGGAAGAATGAAAAATCGAATTTCCTGTTTTGTTGTCGCGGCTCTGCTGCTGACCCTGACGCTCTGGTTTACCGCCTGCGGTTCTACATCTGCTGAGGCTGAAGCTACCGTCGAGCCGTGCTACCACGTCACGGTCTATTCCCCGGAAATTGAAAAGGTCGGCTATGCTGGCACACGGTCTCCGAAATATACAATCACCGTTGACAGCTTCAGCGAACTGGTGCCGAGTTCCTACTCCTACGAGAAAGAGTACCAGCTTCTGCGCATTCCTCTTGGAGATGGCCGCTTCGAGCTGGTGTCCACCTCTCTGGTAGAAATCGAGTATTACTGAGAGGAGGCGCGAGCGTGAAAGCTGTGTTGTTGAGCATCCAGCCGGTATGGTGCAGCAAGATCGTCCTGAAAGAAAAGACCGTGGAGGTACGCAAGACGAAGCCGGAGGGCGTGAAGCCTCCATTCAAGTGCTACATCTACTGCACGAAAGAACAGTCGAAGATGGGCTGGCTGCGAATCGTCCCCGGCAAAGGCTGGCAGCGGTTGGATGGTACGGTCATTGGCGAGTTCGTCTGCGACAAGATTTGGGAGCTTGCACCGATATGCCGCGCCCCGGATGATGTCGAAGAAATGGCTTGCATGGACAGAGACCGCATTGTCCGCTACCTGAACAAGTGTCACGGCTGGGCGTGGCATATCTCCGACCTGAAGATTTATGACCAGCCGCGCGAGCTGCGGGTATTCACAGGCTTGCAAAATACGCGGTTTGGTACACGGCCTGTGGAAGTACAGCGGCCTCCCCAGAGCTGGCGCTATGTGGAGGAATTGAAAGATGTCTGATTCTATCGGAGATAAAATTCGTGCAGCGCGAAAAGACGCTCACCTCACACAGATTCAGCTTGCCCAAAGAATGGGCGTGACCAAGCAGACGGTGAGCCTGTACGAGAATGGCGGGGTCAACCCGACGGCCAAGATGCTGGCTAAGTTCGCAACTGGACTGAAAGTTCCTGTTGGTCTCTTAGCTGGTGACGAAGAGGGTCAGCTTGCTGGACAGTGGGTCAGCATCAAGACACGGCTTCCCGAATCTGACAAGGAAGATGAAATATTCGTGCCATGCCTTGTGAATGTCATAACGTGGGATTTGGAGTGCTCACCGTTTTATCCAGATGAAAGCTATGGGGAGTACGTTTCACCCGCGATGTATGACACCGAGCAGAAAATTTTCTCTGTTGGCTGGGATAGCGGCGCAACGACAATGAACGCCCTGCTCGACCCAGAAAACACAGACGGGAGGTCTGGCAGCCGTGTAACGCACTGGATGGAACTTCCGGCGGCCTTTGGATTCTGGGAGGCACCTCGATGAAACAATACTGCCGGTACTGCTGCAACGCCTGTCTGAACGATGACGAGCTGGCCTATTGCAGCTACAAAGACGAGATGCTGGACGGCCCTGCCCTGCGGCGGCTGAACCACTGCAAAGGCTTCCGGTTCTGCGAAATCGACGTTTTGACCCAGACGCGGACGTACCAGCCGAGGGTCGCAAAGCCCCCAGCTCCCTCCCCGGAGGATTTCGGGCAGCAAACCCTGTTTTGATATGCGAAACCGGTGCGACCGGTATTTTTTTGGCAAACGCTTCTAGCTTATGGCTAAAATATTTTTCCAGAAATAGCGATAAGCTATTTACAAACTAGCCAAAAGCTAGTATAATAACAAGCGTAGAGAATGACACTCCACAAAACAGGAGGAAAAGAAAATGAAGAAGTCCTACATCGTCGCAATCGACTACCGCGCAACCTACAAGCCCATGACCACCGATTACAAGGTTCTGGAAGCTGACAACCTGCTGGACGCAATGAGCGAGGCAGAGAGCTATCTTGACACCGAGAAGGTTTACCTGCTGAACATCATGCAGGCAGACAAGGCGGGCCACAAGGTCAAGGGACTGCCCGGCATCAGGGAGAACACCTACATCGATCAGATCACCAATCGCGGCAATGGCTGGCACCGCACAGATGCCGCCCACAGCGAAACTGCTTGGAGCCATACCATGTGGGTGGACGAAAGCAAGAACGTCCAGCACATCGACAGCAACGAAGTTGCTTGAAACCCGCCTGATGATGGCTGCCCGGCAGCAGCCGAAACACCCGAAAGGGTGTCGCGGGAGCCTACCGCAGGAAGGAGGCACAGAATGTGTCTGAATACTACAGCACCAAACAGGCAGCGGAAGCGCTCGGCGTATGCCGTCAAAGAGTGCTTCAGATGAGGCGAGAAGGCAAGTTGACCGCCTACTCGCACGGCGAGAAGGGCAGCAAGAGCAAGTTCTTTTTCCGCGTTGAAGATGTGGAGTTTTACAAGCTCCACAAGAACGATGCCAAGCCGCTGCCCCCGCTGCGCCCGGTCGGCGCAGAGAAGGACAGCGCGTAAGATATCAAGATGGGAGGACATGAAAGATGCGTAAGGTTGTGAAATTGGCGACTGCTGCGCTGGCTCTGGTCGGTGCATGGAAGGTCGCAAGCTGGATGTGCGAAGGAACTGTGTGGCTGCTGGTCAACCGCGGATCCTGGGAGCCGGAGGCGGCTGCAAAGTCGGCACCGTGGATCCTGCTCGCACTGGCAAGCGGGCTGGCGATGTCTCTGTACGGAATGTACGAGGACTGCCAGCGGTACAAGCGCAGCAGCCCTTATGGCCAAGTTCAGCACAGCGAGAGCCGGAACGACAGCAGCAGAAAGGCGGGCTGAGGATGAACCCGATGTATAATCTCGCGCTTGACGGCTACGGCCCGCCGCTGGAGCCGCCGGATGAGTACTACTTCCTGACGGATTCCCAGATGGCAGAGCTGGCCGAGCGGGAGGCTGAAGAAGAACAGGAGGATGAACAGCGTGGAAAATGAATTGACCGTCCGGGTGGAACGCCCGGTTATCCCGGCGATGCGCTGGAACAAGGACGAGGTCCAGAAGAACATCGACGAAAAGCTGGCAGCCTACACAGGCCGCGTCTACACCCCGGAGAGCATCAAAGGAGCAAAGGACGACCGAGCCAAAATCAACAACTGGGACAAGCAACTGGGCGCAGCGGTAACGGCTGCAAGGAAGCTCTATCTGAAGCCGCTGGAAGATTTTCAGGCCGACATTAAGGTGATGCGGGAGCAGTGCAAAAAGGTCTCCGGTGCAATCGACGAGCAGGTCAAGGCCGTCGAACAGGCCGAAAAAGATGAAAAGGCGTCCACGCTGAAGCTGGTCTACCGGGACTGCATTGGCGAGCTGGAACCCCTCATTCCTTTTGACCGGTTGCTGGACACCCGCTGGCTGAACAAGACCTTTGACCTCGCTGAAGCGAAAAAGACACTGTGCAAGGCCATTGAGGGCGTTCGCAGCGACCTCGACTTTATCCGCGAGAACTGCGGAGAGGACGTCGAACCCTGCACCACCGAATACCTGCGCAACCTGAGCGTGAACGAGGCTGTCCGCGAGCATACCCGCCGCGAGAAGTCCCGCGCAGCACAGAGAGATGCAGAGGCCGCCAGAGAAGCGGCAGAGCGGGCGCGGATGTCGGCTCCGGTAATCGTTCCCCCGACGGCTGAAGAACGCGAGATGCGGGCGCAAGCCGCCGCAGCAACGCAAGCCGCCGCATTCATCACGCCGGAGGGCCGTCTGGACATGGAGGCGATGCAGAGCTTCACCGCTGCGCAGGAGACTTCCTCCCGCAAGCGCTATTACTTCTGGGTCGAGTTCACCAAAGAAGACATTGCATGGTTCCGCAGCGCTGCCAAGGAACGCGGGTTCGATTTCGGCAGCATCAAATAATCTTCAACATTCTAGGAGGTAACAAAAATGGGTTTCACTTCACGCGCTGGCGCTGCTGCGCCGAATACCACTACCACAGTTCAGAGCCGCTCCTTCGCTGCTCAGGTCAAGCAGAGCGAAGCGATGCAGCCGGTCGCAGAATCCAAGCCGGTCGAAATCGAGAGCATGGACGGCCAGCACCTCACCGTCACCTTTGATGATGTGCGCGACTTCATCTGCAAGGAAGCTACCATTGCAGAGTGCCGTATCTTCTTGGAAACGTGCAAGCAGTACCACCTCAACCCTTTCACCAAGGAAGCCTACCTCATCCACTATGACAACAAGAACGGTGATACGGCCAGTACCATTGTTCTGGGCAAGACCTGCTACATGAAGATGGCAGAGGCGCACCCGCAGTATGATGGCTTTGAGGCTGGCGTGATTGTCTTTGTTCCTGAAGTTGGTGAGCTCATCCACCGCGAAGGATCCATCGTCTACGAGGACGAGAAGCTGGTCGGCGGCTGGGCTAAAGCCTACCGTAAGGACCGCAGCCGCCCCTTCTACGAGGAAGTGAAACTGAGCGAGTACGACACCAAGAAATCCCTGTGGGTAACGAAGCCTGCAACGATGATTCGTAAGGTAGCCCTTGTCCACGCGCTGCGCGAATCCTTCCCGGCCACGTTTGGCAGCCTCTACGATGAGAGCGAGGTTCCGGTAGCTGCAGAAGCATCCTACCGCGAGGTCGAGAACGAGCAGCCCGAAATCGGCGCTATGCAGCCCCGCAAGCTGAAGCCGAAAAAAGAGCAGCCCGAACCGTTTGCAGTTGAAACCACCGACACCAACGATGATCCGTTTGGCGGTGATGCAGAATGATTATTCAGACAAAGACCGGGACGAAGATCACAGGAACCCTCTCTCGCGACCCTAGTCTAAAGGAAACGAAGACCGGAAAGCCGTTCCTCAGCTTGAGCGTCAAGGCTCATAGTACAAAAGATGCCTCCGGCAACCGGAGCAATATGTTTGTCGAGTGCTGTATTTGGAGCGATCTCGACAAGTGGGACGGCCTCCTTCAGAAGGGCGATTTTGTCGAGATTTGCGGCGGCGAGCTGAAAAGCAATACCGGCGCGAACGGTACAACCTACTGGAACCTGCATAACGTCGAGGGCGTTGTCGTTGGTGGGCTTGTTGCTGCCCGATGGGTTCAGATGGCAATCGACATGATGCAGCCGACCGGACAGGCAGGAACCAATGACTTTGCACCGATGGAGAACGACACACCCTTTGATACCGGCTCTCAGCCGCCGCAGAGCGCTTCCTTGCCGGAACCGGCAAAACAACCCGCCCCGGCGGCAGTGCCCGACTACAACGGCGATGACCGCCCGATCTCGGACACGGACGACTTGCCGTTCTGATTCACCGTTGAGAGAAAGGAGGTGAGCAGATGGCGGACGAAGCCGAGAATGCCCGCCCGAAAGGGTTGCTGATACCGTTCGACAAGCTCAAGCTCCTGAGCATTCTGGATGATAAGGCGTTCCGGGAAGTGTTCCTTGCAATGGCCGGGTATGTCCAGAGCGGCACAGAGCCGGATTTATCGGAGCCTATCGAACAGCTGGCCTTTGAATCTATGCGCCAGTTTCTGGACGAAAATGTAAAAACCTACCAACGTACTGTTGAAGCAAACCGTGAAAATGGCCGCAAAGGTGGTAGACCGAGAAAACCCGCAGAAACCGGTGGGTTATCGGAAAAACCCAAAAAAACCGATGGGTTTTTGGAGAAACCCATGGAAACCGAAGAAAACCCATCAAAACCCAAAGAAACCCATGAAAACCAAAGTGCAAAGTACAAAGTACAAAGTACAACTGATACTAAAGTATCAGATACTACTACTGTTGTTGTTACGCAGAGTTCGGCGGATGTAGACCTTGCAAGGATAGTCCAGCAGTATGAAGCAGTTATTGGAACTTTCCCGCGCTCTGCTCTGGATAAGCTGCAAGGCTGGCGAGAGGTATTCGGCACCGAGATGATTCTGTTGGCTATCAATAAGGCGGCAGAATCCGGGAAGCGCTCATGGAACTATATCAACGGGATCTTGTCGAACTGGCAGCATAGCGGAATACATACACCCGGAGATGCAGCCGCGAGCGACGAGAACCACAAGAGGCCGACCGGAAGAGGCAGCAGCCCACGGCAGCCGTCAGAAAGCACGAGAGACCAGCTTGCCCGCGTACTGGGCAACATGGACAAAGAAAGGGGTTTTGAGACATGACCAAGGAAGAGGTGGCGGAGCTGATTTTGAGGAACGCGACGCTTTACAAGCAGATGATGAAGCCACTGACCGACGAAGAGCTGGAAGATACGATCGACGAGTGGACATACCAGTTCAGGGACTACCCCGGCGAGGTCGTTAAGAAGGCGTATCTCGCGGCGCGCCGCGTCTGCGTCTACCCGATCTCGGTCGCGGATATCTTCAAGCAGCTTTCCAAGAGCCTTGACCCGGCGGCGGAGTGGGATGCTATAACGGAAGCTTCGCATAAGGCGCAAAGGTATCTGTACTGGCGCACATGCCCGATGGTCGTCGGAGTTGACGACAACGGGCGGCCTATCCGCAGCGACGGGCGCGAGGAGCTGAAAGAGCTGTTCGACAAGCTCCCGACGGCGGCGAAGGTCTACATCGGAAGCGTCGGCGGGCTGGAGGAGCTGGCCCGAACTCCCGATCTTACATACCGGCGCATTGAGTTCTTGAAACAGTCGCGGGAAGAGATCGAGACTGCGCCAAAGGAGGCCGCCCAGTTGCGCGGCGGCCCGGAACCGGTGAGACTGGAGGCCGCAAATGCCTAAGTTCAAGGTGTCCGTCGAATGCCATACACCCGGCAGGGATGAAATCCACTGCCTGAAGCTGGAGGCCGACGACGAGGGCGACGCAGCGATTCAGGGCATCTACCACGCCCGCGACCGCTGGCCAGATGCTTGGACTATCACGGTCCGCAAAATCCGCAAGGTGGAGGTGGCCCACTGCAATGGACGTTGAACAGCTTTCATTCTTCACCATGCTGGCCCCGGCGCTGCCCGCTGTGGCGGTCTGCTGTATGGACGGCGACCGGGCGGACGCTGCACCCGCCGAAAGCTGGATGCAGCGTCTTGTCCCCGGCGGCGAGTACGTTGTGCAGGTGGCAGGCCATCCTCTGGTGCTCAGACCGGCAGAGAGCACGGAAGAAACCATTCCGGACGGACACAGGTATTATCACTACACAATCGGGAACCGCCTGTTTTCGGGCGTTTTTGTGGGGAGAGCCAAAGCGTAACGGCTCGCAATATATGGGAGATGAAAACGTGACATACAAAGAATTTTTGGAGCGCAAAATCGACATTGCGCCCCTGTCAGGCATTGAGATTGACCCCGCAGAGGTCAACCCGGTGCTGAAAGATCACCAGCGCGTGAGCGTCCTGTGGGCGCTGCGCGGCGGTCGGCGCAGCATCTTTGCCCGCTTCGGTCTGGGCAAGACGGTCATGCAGCTGGAATGGTGCAGAATCCTTCAGAAGCACGAGGGAGGCCAGACACTCATTGTGATGCCGCTGAACGTAATGCCGGAGTTCCGGGCAGATGCGGTCAATCTGCTGGGAATGGAAGAACCGCCCTACTGCAAGACCATGGCCGAGGTGGAGGCCAGCACGGCCCCCATCATCCTGACCAACTACGAGAGGGTTCGCGATGGCGATATTGACCCGCACCGCTTCACGGCGGTCAGTCTGGACGAGGCTGCAACGCTGCGCAGCTTCGGCAGCAAGACCTACCAGAGCTTCATGCTCAAGTTCAAGGGCGTGAAATATAAGCTGACAAACACCGCGACCCCGGCCCCGAACCGGTTCAAAGAGCTGATTCACTATGCGGGCTTTCTGGAAGTGATGGACACCGGACAGGCGTTGACCCGCTTTTTCAAGAGGGACAGCACCAAGGCCAACAATCTGACCTTGTATCCTGGCCGCGAGCGCGAGTTCTGGATCTGGTGCGCCAGTTGGGGCCTTTTCCTGCAAAAGCCGAGCGACCTCGGATTCTCGGATGACGGCTATTCACTGCCGCCGATGGATATCCGATACCACAAGCTGAACAGCCTTGACCGGCCCGCCGAGTTTGAAGCGGACGGCCAGATGAAGCTCGGCCATGATGCCGCCATGGGCTTGTCGGATGCAGCCAAGGAGAAAAGGGACAGCATCGATATTCGCGCCGCCGAGGTAGCCCGCATCATTGCGGAGGCACCGCCGGACGAGCATTTTGTGGTCTGGCACGATTTGGAGGACGAGCGCAAGGCGCTCAAAAAGGCCGTGCCGGAGATGGTCGATATCTACGGCAGCATGGAGCTGGAAACCAGAGAGCAGCGGGTCATGGACTTCGCACAGGGCCGCACCCGCATCTTCGGAACCAAGAAAAGCCTGTCCGGTTCCGGCTGCAATTTCCAGCGCCATTGCCACCGCGCCATTTTCATGGGCATCGACTACGAGTTCAACGACTTCATTCAAGCCATTCACCGCATCTACCGTTTCCTGCAAAAGTCCCCGGTCATCATCGACATCCTGTACATGGACACGGAGACGGAGGTGCTGCTGGCGCTGCAACGCAAGTGGAGACAGTACGATGAACTGAGCGAGCAGATGGAGGAAATCATCAAAGAATACGGTCTCGGTAGCCTTGCGCTTGAGACCCTGAAGAGAACGATAGGATGTGAGAGAGTGGAAGTCAAGGGAAACAATTACACGGCCATCAACAACGACTGTGTGGAAGAAGTCCGGAACTGGCCAACGGACAGCATTGACCTGTATGTGACTAGTATCCCGTTCGGCAACCATTACGAATATTCGCCCTCGTACAATGACTTCGGCCATAACCCGGATGATGCAGAGTTCTTCCGTCAGATGGACTATCTGACCCCGGAACTGCTGCGCACCCTGAAGCCGGGTCGCGTGGCTGCAATCCATGTGAAAGATCGCGTGGAGTTCGCCAACGTCACCGGCCTTGCAGCGCCGACCATTGAGCCGTTTCACGCGGACTGTATCGCTCATTTCCGGAAGCATGGGTTCGCCTATTTCGGAATGATTACGGTTGTCACGGACGTTGTCCGGGAGAATAACCAGACCTACCGTCTGGGATGGACGGAGCAGTGCAAGGACGGCACGAAGATGGGTGTTGGCTGCCCAGAATACATCCTGCTGTTCCGCAAGCTGCCCACCGATTGCAGCCGTGGATATGCCGATACGCCGGTGAAGAAGTCCAAAGAGGAATACACCCGCGCCCAGTGGCAAATTGACGCTCACGCATTCTGGCGCAGCAGCGGCGACCGGCCTTTCACCCGCGAGGAACTGGAAAAAATCCCGACCTCCAAGCTGCAAAACGTATACCGCAAGTTCAGCCGGAACAGCGTCTACTCCTACGAGGAACACGTCAAGCTCGCGGAAAGTCTGGACAAGGATGGCCGTTTGCCGTCCACGTTCATGGTGGTCGCTCCCGGCTCGTGGGACATGACCGTCTGGGACGATATCAACCGGATGCGCACCCTAAACACCACCCAGAGCCAGCGGCGGCAGAACCTCCACGTTTGCCCGCTTCAGATCGACATCGTGCAGCGCCTGATTGAGCGGTACAGCAACGAGGGCGAGCTGGTAGCTGACCCCTTTGCGGGGCTGTTCACTGTGCCGTATGAGGCCGTGAAGATGAACCGCAGAGGCAAGGGCGTGGAGCTGAACCCGGATTATTTCCGTGACGGCGTGGGCTATCTGGAATCTGCGGATGCGGAAAAGGATGCACCCACTCTGTTTGACCTGTTGGAGAATGGAGCTTGAACATGAGCAATGACAACATGAGCCGGAACGCCGAGCACTACGCTGACCCGACCCCCGGCACCGCGATGCGGAACATCCGCAAGGAAGAATACCAGAAAGAGGCCGCCCGGCTGCTGCAAATCAGCATTCTGGTGCCGATGCTGCGTCAGATCGCAGAGTGGTCCGGCTTCGACATCATTGGCCGCATCCCGCTGCGGGACAGGGTTACCGGAAAGGAGTATCGGTAATGGACAACAAAATTCTGGAAGAGGCTCGCGATACCATGCTGACAGCCTGCGAGAAGCTGGGCTGTGCCGGTATCATCAGCAGTTGGACGCGCAGGGACGGCACGGCGGTCAGACTGTCGCTGAAAATCATGCCCCATAACGAGGACACCATTGCGGATGCCATCTGCGACATGGACGACGAGGAACTGGCCAAGCGCCTTATCCCCATTGTCGTGAACCAGATGTGCGCGGATGGGGTACCGACCGAGGAAGAGGCGCTGAAGTGGCTCCAGCAGCCTGCCAGCTGCCTGAAGGAGTAAGGAGGACAAGATGGCAGAGCATTACAAAATCGACTGTGACAAGGTCGAGGACAGAAAGGTGCTCGTTGTCGTGCTTGCCATGAACGGCTACACCGTGCGCATGGGCAAGGAGAAGCGCGGCGGCAAGTCCACCCTGACCTATTTCGTGGAGTATTGGAGGCAGGACAATGAAGGTTAAGACAGCAGCCAGCATTCGCCGCAGCTATATCGGCGATCGCAGCCGGGCAGAGGGCGCGGGCTTTGAGGCTATCATCAGCTCTGCTTGTGACTACTACCGCGCAATCGGGCGGGCTGACATCGAGAAAACCCCGGAGCCGATGAAGCCCCTCGGCGGCGCAGATCGTTCCGGCAGGTTTCTCGCCTGCTACACCAAGCAGGCACAGCCGGACTACAAGGGCGTTCTCTCAGGCGGCAGAGCTGTCGTTTTCGAGGCGAAACACACCGACACCGGTCGTTTGTTGTCCGACCGCGTATCAGCCGAGCAAGCCGCCTGTTTGCGCCGGATATCACGGCTGGGTGGTATCGCGTTCGTTCTGTGTTCATTCAATGGCCGGGAGTTCTACCGCATTCCGTGGCTGATTTGGGAAGACATGAAGAACGTGTTTGGCCGGAAGTACATAACCCCGGCAGATGTAGGAGCCTACCGCGTCCGGGTCGCAGCGCCGGGAGTGCTGCTGTTTTTGGAAGGAGTTGAAACGAATGCGCCCGATTGAAGAAATCAAGAAGAACCATCGCCTGATGATCGTGCGGGAGGGCTGGGACGGCTTCATGGCCTACCTCGTCCACCCACAGTATAAGCCGCAGACTGTGGGCATCGTTGCATCGTGGGGCGGCGGCTGGGAACACGTCAGCGTGAGCCTCCCGCGCCGCTGCCCGACGTGGGACGAGATGTGCCTTATCAAGGACATCTTCTGGGACGAGGAAGAATGCGTGGTGCAGTTCCACCCGCCGCGCAGCCAGTACGTTGACACCCATCCGTACTGCCTCCACCTGTGGAAGAAAATCGGCGAGACCTACGAGACCCCGCCGAAAGAATTTGTGTGACGAAAGGAGTTACCACATGAGCAAGAGAGAAAATAAGCGCATCCGACAGCTGGAACGCCGCGTGGCAGAGCTGGAAAAGAATATGCCCGCGCCCGACTGCCAGATTCGCGTTGACGCGGAGAGCTGCGTACCGGAAAAGCTGGCGCAGGACATCGCGGAGGCCATCGCAAAGTCCACCGGCAAGAACGTTCAGGTGCAGCCTGCACAGACCCGCAAGACCTTCAGCGACACGCTGCGGGAAATCTTTGGCGCAAAGTGACCGGCTCGCAGCCATGACCAGAAAGAGGGGTGTATATGGAGATTAGAGCATGGAGAGCACAGGACCCGGCAAGAGAGGCCGCGTTTATGGAGGTCAAGGATTGGTTCCGCAAGCTGCGCGATCTGGCCGAGGGCATGAACATCCAGCACGAAATGATGGCCAAGCAGCGTGACGCAGCAACCAGAGTGACCCAGAGCTTCAGCGGGATGCCCATGTCTGCCGGAAACGGTGACAAGATTCTGGATGCCGTCTGCAAGATGGACAGTGAGAACCGCGAACTGAGCCGCATGGAATCGGAGCTGGTCAAGCGCCGCATTGAGGCAATTTCCCGCGTGTTCTGCATCGTGAGCGCCGAAGATGACAGTACGCTGCGCATGGCCGATGCTGTGCGGGCCTACTACATCGAGTGCGAAACAACAGACAAGGACGGCTATTTCAAACTCAAAACCTACGATGACGTGGCTGCCGAACTGGGCATTTCTCGCTCTACAGTTTCGGACGCAATCCGGGAAGGGCTGCAAGCGCTGGCCGAAATTTGGCCATACATCAACAAGGATTGTGCATAATGAGCAATACGCACAAAAATAGCTCTCAAATTTTCTACATCACCCCGGACTGACATTGTTATGTCTCTGGACTTCCAACAGACTGGTAGGCATGATAGAATGACATAAGCGCAACCGCGCAATGCGGCACGGCGCTTGAAAGCCTGCTGACCCCGTAAGCAGAAGTGGACACATGGCCTCATAAACCACCGGGAGCTGACCGCGTTACCCATACGCGGCACATTCCTTTCTTTTTCTCTCTTACAGGCATCCTCCTAGATTACAGATTTGCTTAACACGCATTTCAGACGGAGGCCCCGGAACGCCAAAAGCGGGTTATGACGTTGGCCCCGCTGGCGTGTGCGTCCATTCCCCAAGCTGCGCCCGACCACCGCGGCGCGGGGATATTATATGCCGTTGTAGCTCAACGCAGAGCGCCGCTTTTGCAGGCGGGTCAACATTGATGATACATTCCATGACAGGCAACTGCGACCAATCACCGCAGCGGGCTGGCGCGGAATGGTGCCGGTTCGAATCCGGCCAACGGCTCTATATGCTGCCCTAGCGCAATTTGGAGCGCGTTCATGTGTGTAGACATGGAAGGTTCGATTCCGAAAGGCAGCACCGAAAAACAGAGGGCTGCCCCCATCGTGGGGCGACCCTCTGTTTCGTTTTACCCGCAAGCAAGGAGGACAAGGGCAGAATGATTACGAAAGAATTGCTGAAACTGCCGGTGTCGGAGCTGGTTCCCTATGAGAACAATCCCCGCGTCATTTCCCCGGAAGCTGTGAACGCTTGTGCGGAAAGTATGCGGCAGTGTACCGCGCTGGACCCCATCGAGGTGGACGAGAACAACGTCATCCTCAGCGGACACACCCGCCGTCTGGCTCTGATGCAGCTCCATGTGGAAACCGCCGATGTGGTGCGCTACACCGGTCTGACCGAGGAGCAGAAACAGAAGTACCGCATCCTTGCCAACAAGACCGGCGAAATGACCGGCTGGGACTTTTCCAAGCTGGAACAGGAACTTGCCAAGGTTGATTTCGGAGATTTCGACTTCAATTTCGACAGCGAGGCCCCGGACGATATCTTTGACGATTCGACCGACCTTCGCAGCAGCTATGACGAGCCGCACGATGACAAGCTGATCTGCCCCTGCTGCGGCCACATCGACCTGAAAGCCAAGTTCAAAAAATTTGAAGGAGTCGCTGGAGATGAACAAAACGGTGAGGATTGAAAATATTTCTCAGCTCCTTGGAAAACAACAACGCTCGTCTGGATGAACTGGGGTCGATGCACTATAACCTGATGTCCTACTACTACATCCCGAAGAACCCCAAAAGAGCACTGGGCATCATCGAGCAGAGCGAGCGCATCATGATAGATTCCGGTGCGCACACCTTCCAGAAGGGCAAGACAAAACTCAACTGGGAAGAATACACGGAATCCTATGCGCGTTTCATTCGTGAAAATGACTGTAACAAAATCGTTGGTTACTTTGAGATGGACGTGGACAAGGTCATCGGCCTTGAGCGCGTCATAAAGCTGCGTAGACGGCTGGAACAGGAAACGGACAAGATTATTCCTGTCTGGCACAAAGGGCGCGGAATAGAAAACTTCTACCGGATGTGCGAAGAGTACAGCGGCAGGGTCGTTGCAATTACTGGGTTCAAAAATGAGGACATCAAAGATGACCAGTATGCGCAATTCTTGAAGATAGCGTGGCAGCACAACTGCCGTGTTCACTGTCTGGGCATGACCCGGAAGGACATCTTGAAGAAGGTTCCCTTTGACTATGTGGATAGTTCCAGCTGGACGCAGGGCGTTCTATATGGCCGTTTGGGAAGCCGAAAGCTGAAAAACGAAGATACTGCCGAGAAGCGCACTATCATGCGGCAACGGCAGTGGGAAGCTGCATATAAGGAGGCAATGAAGATGCAGGAATACTACGAACGTTACTGGTTTACTGCAACCACCCGACTGAAAAATTCTCTGGGGGGGGGTACTGATTATGCTGCACAGTAAAATCAAGCCCCTTATCTATGCCTCCATGACTGCGGCCATCTATTATGTCCTGTGCGTGGCTATCGCGCCCCTGAGTTATGGACAGATTCAGTGCAGGATTTCCGAGGTTATCCTGCTGTTCTGTATGCACAACACGTTCGCAGTCTATGGTTACACCCTCGGATGCGCACTGGCAAACCTGACCTCCCCGCTGGGCATCCTTGATGTCATTGTCGGTTCTCTGGCAAATCTGATTGTCGGTTCCTTCGCTCGCAAGTGCGGCAAGGCGCTGCCGACTGTCCTGTTTGGCGCTGTGTTCAACGGTATCGTAGTAGGCGCAGAGCTGTCCATCGTGTACGGTTCTCCGTTCCTGCTGAATGCTGTGTGCGTGGCAGCGGGCGAGGCTGTTTCTCTTTTGGTGGGCGCTCTGCTGTACCATCTGGTGGGCAAGCGCCTTGAAAGCATTTGGAGGTGAGTTACGATTGGCCGCAAAGGTAAGTTTGAGCAGTGGTTAGAGCCGGAAGGTCTGGCACTGCTTCGCGGATGGGCAAAAGACGGCCTGAAAGACAAGCAGATTGCCGAGAATATAGGCTGCTCAATATCGACCCTCTGCGAATGGAAAAACCGATTTCCTGAATTTTCGGAAGCACTAAAAAAGGGCCGGGACGTTGCGGATTACATCGTGGAGAATGAGCTATTCCAGAGCTGCCAGACGCGCACTGTGACGGTCAAGAAGCCCGTCAAGGTCAAGACCGTAAAGGTAGACGGCAAGAAACGGCTGGAAGAAGAACGCATTGAGTATGCGGAGGAAGAGGTCGTTGTCCCGGCCAACACCACGGCACAGATATTCTACCTGAAGAACCGGAAGCCGGACAAGTGGAAGGACAAGCCACAGGAGAACACGACCGAAGCCCAGAATAACGATATGCAGACCCTTGCCGACTTGCTGCAACGGCCTGTTCCAAACCGCGATATCAAGGACTTTGAAGAATGAACATTCCGGCTCCATTTTCTGAAAACCAGATGCGGTTCTTCTGGAACTGCTTCGACCATTGGTTCAACGTTGCAGAGGGCGGCAAACGTGGCGGCAAGAACGTGCTTATTACGATGGCGTATTGCACCATTCTGGAAAAGCATCCCAGCAGAATACACCTCATTGCGGGTGTGTCTACTGCGACCGCCCGGCTGAACATTCTGGACTGTGACGGCTTTGGCCTGAAAAATTACTTTGAGGGCCGCTGCCGTGAGGGCACCTACCAGAACCGCGACTGTCTGTACATCCAGACTGCCACCGGCGAAAAGGTGGTGCTGGTGTCTGGTGGTGGCAAAGCCGGTGACGAAAAGCTGATCAAGGGCAACACCTACGGCACCGCGTACATCACCGAAGCCAATGAATGCAGCGAAACTTTCATCAAGGAAGTATTCGACCGTACCCTGTCCAGCCCTGACAGAAAGGTATTTCACGACCTGAATCCCAAGGCGGAGGGCCACTGGTACTACGAAAACCTCCTGAATCTGCACGAAAAGAAGCAGACGGAGAACCCAAAATACGGCTTTAACTACGGGCACTTCACCATTGCCGATAATATGAGTATCTCGGACGAGCAGCTCCGGGCCGTGCTTGCAACCTACGACCGCAGCACAGTCTGGTATGCCCGTGATATCCTCGGTAAAAGGAAAGCTGCCGAGGGCCTTGTATACCCTTTCTTCTCCGCCGGGCAGGACACCTACCTTTTCCACGGCGACGCCTCCCACATCGACGGGCAGTTTTATGTGTCCATCGACTACGGCACCCACAACCCCTGCAGCATGGGCCTGTGGGTCATTCATGATGGCAAGGCCCTGCGCATCAAGGAAAGCTATTTTGACAGCCGTGCCGAGCGTGTGCAGCGCACGGACGAAGAGCACTATGCCGAGCTGGAACGCCTGACCAAGGGCTATTACATTCAGGCAGTGGTGGTTGACCCGTCCGCTGCTTCCTTCATCGAGACCATCCGGCGGCACGGCAAGTATCTGGTGATCCCCGCTGATAACGACGTACTGAACGGCATCCGCTGCGTGGCATCCCTGATGCAGGCCGGGCTTGTGACTATCCACGAAAGCTGCACGGCATCCCGCCGGGAGTTCGGCCTGTACTCGTGGGATGACAAAGCCAAAGAGGACCGCGTCGTGAAGGAGAACGACCACGCCATGGACGACATCCGCTATTTCTGCTATACGATACTGGCCCCGCTGATCCGCTGGGCAGATTGGAGACGAAAGTAATGTTTGACAGACTGCTTTTCTGGCTGCGGGAGAAAGCGCGGCTGCTGTTCGGTGAAAATACCACCGTCAGCGTCAGCGTGTCCGACAGCATGGAGAATGCCATTGTCCTGTGGGCGCAGATGTACGACAGTGGCGGGCCGTGGTGTCATGGTGGAAAGAACCCCCTTCACAGTCTGGGTCTGCCCAAAAGCGTTGCATCGGAGCTGGCCCGTCTGACCACGCTGGAAATGGAATGTCTTGTTTCTGGCAGTGCCCGCGCCGACAGCATCAACACTATGCTGCAGCCTTTCATTGCAGATCTGCGCACCCCGGTGGAATACGGCTGTGCGCTGGGCGGCATCCTGTTCCGGCCCTTCCTCGATGCAGAGGGACGCATCCAGATCGATGCTGTGCAGGGGGATTGCTTCTGCCCTACCCGCTTTGACAGCTCTGGCCGCATGACCGGGGCTATTTTTTATGACCATCTGGTGCGTGGCAACCGCATTTACACTCGTCTTGAAGATCACGAGTTTTCCGGCAGCACGTACAGCGTCACGGTCAAGGCGTTCCGTTCCATGACCAGTGCAGACCTCGGCATCGAGGTGCCGCTGACCGACGTGCCGGAATGGGCCGCGATCTCCCCGCACACTGAGTTTTCCGGCGTAGACCGCCCGCTCTGGGGCTATTTCAGGGTATCTGGCGGCAACTCTTCCGACCGGCATTCTCCGCTGGGTGTGAGCGTCTATGCGGCGGCTGTCGAGACGATCCGGGACGTTGACGAGCAATATGGACGCCTGCTGTGGGAGTATGACGGCGGGCAGCTGGCCATTGACGTTGACCAGACCGCCCTGCGTACCGATGCCGACGGAAATGTTCATCTTCCGGAGCGGCTTGAGCGCCTTTACCGCAGCTGGCTGAACGGCAGCATCGGGGCCAATGGCCGGAACCTCTACGAAGCCTTTGCCCCTGCCCTGCGGGATGAAAGTTATCGTCGGGGGATGGATACCATGCTCAAGCGGGTGGAGTTCCAGTGCGGCCTTGCCTACGGCACCCTGTCCGACCCGCAGAACGTGGACAAGACCGCCGAGGAGATCAGGAGCAGCAAGCAGCGCAGCTACACTACCGTCAAGGACCTGCAGCGGGCGCTGGGCAATGCGCTGACCGATCTGGTATACTCCATCAGCAAGCTGCTGGATGCCCAGTGGAACAGCGGCGCAGCCGTTTCCCCGCCGGGCGACTGCAACGTGACCTTTGACTTTGACGATAGCATCATTTCTGACCCCAAGGAGCGCAAGCAGATGTACTGGGGCTACGTTACCGCAGGCAAGTTCCCCTTCTGGCGGTATCTGGTGGAGTTCGAGGGCTACAGCGAGGACGATGCCAAGGCCATTGCCGCCGAAGCGGTTGCTGAGAACCGCAGCCCTGAAGCCCTCACATTCGGGGGTGCCTGATGCTGCCGCCGTCTTACCTCGACCAGATGCCGGATGCCTTTGTGCAGCTCTGGCAGCGGGTGGAGGACGAAATCTTACAGGACGTGGCCCGGCGCATCGGCAAGATGGACGCCGTGACCCCCACCGCCAACTGGCAGCTGTGGCGCTACCAGCAGACCGAGGCGCTGCGCAACGACGTGGTGAAGCTGCTGGCGAAGTACACCGGCAAGAGCGAAACGGCCATCCGCAAGCTGCTTTTGCAGGCTGCCACCGAAGCCATGGAGCGGGAGGACGCCATCTACTACCACTACGACATGGAGCCGACGCCCTTTGAAGAGAGCGCCGCTCTCAACAATCTGCTGGACGCCGGTGCCCGGCAGACCTGCGGCACATGGCAGAATCTCACCGCTACCACGGCAAACACCGTCACAGGGACCTTTGAACGCACGCTGGACGCTGCATGGCTCAAAGTGAGCACCGGTGCCTTCGACTACAAAACCGCCGTCAAACAGGCCGTGGACAGCCTTGCAGACGACATGCCCATGGTCACCTATCCCAGCGGCCACACCGACAGCATCGAGGTGGCCGCGCGGCGTGCCGTGCTCACCGGTGTGAACCAGACGACTGGCAAGCTGCAGGTGGCCCGCATGGACGAAATGGGCTGCGAATTTGTGGAGACGACCGCCCACGGCGGTGCCCGTCCTTCTCATGCAGAATGGCAGGGCAGGCGCTTCCATCGCGGTGGTGCGGTGGACTACAAGGGTAAACACTACCCGGACTTTGAAGCTGCCACCGGCTATGGTACAGGCGCAGGCCTTTGCGGCTGGAACTGCCGCCACACCTTTTTTGCGGTGTTCCCGGAGCTGGGCGACCCGCCCCAATGGACGCAGGAGCAGCTGCGGGAGCTGAACGCCCGGAATATCGAGTACAATGGCAAAAAGTACACCGCCTACGAGATATCCCAGATGCAGCGTGCCCGGGAGCGGAACGTCCGCCGCTGGAAAAAGCGGTATCTGGCCGAGGACGCCGCCGGGCTGGACCCCACCGACGCCGCCGTGCGCCTGAGAGCGGCCCGCCAAAGCCTTGCAGAGTTTGCACAGGCCACGGCTGGCCGTGTGGACAGCGCCCGTGTCAGCGTGCCGAAGTTCGGCAGGAGCGAAGCCAGCAGGGCGAGCGCACAGGTGCGGAAGGCAGAGCTTCCGGAGGCTAAAAGTACACGAGGAAGCGGCAGCGCATCTGGACAGAATGGAAAAACCGTGCGTAAAGTTTTGGGAAAGGTCGATACGACCAACACGAAACAGGTTGACGCGCTTAAAAATTCGTTCTGTTCTGGCTATGCAAAATCTGACGTTGAGCATATGATGGTCATTACAAAAGATGGCGAAGTCCATTATATGACCGACAACAATCCCAGAGGGGTTGACTGTTCGTATCTGGGTGGTAAACTGGAAGGTAGTTACAACATTCATACCCATCCACCGAAAACCACGCAATATTCTTTTAGCACAGACGCAGATATTCCCGGCGCATTCGCTGACGGTACTGCTGTCATGGAAGCGGTTGACTACAAATACCGCTATCGTTTTGTTGTACCTGAAAATATCACGTTGGAGCAGTGGGAAGCCGTGTGTGAGGAAGTTCGCGAGGAGCGAAATGCCGTAATGGAAAGCAGAGGGTATGGCTTCGATGATTATGAAGAAAATATCCAGCATGTCATTATTGACGAAACATGCCGCAGACTTGGCTTGAAGTGTTATCACAGGGAGAAGCGAACATGATTTATACTCTGGAACAGATTGACCAGCTCACAAAGGAAAGCGTCCGGCGTGAAAATGCGCTCATTGCTGAATATCGGCGCACACATACAGTCCCCGGCAGAGGGGTTATTTCTACTCCCGAAATTGATGCCGAGCGTGCAGAGCAAAAGCGTCTGTATGGGGAATACCTCAAAGCTCTTGCCAATAAGGATTAACCACCATCCACCCGGACGGTGGTTTTCTTTTACCCATTTTTCAGGAGGTACACTATGGTTACTACGGTTCTTGTTGTTTTGACGATCCTTGCGCTGCTGGAGAGCGTTCTGCTGAACGGTGCTCGGCTGTTCTTCATGATCGTAC
>ENA-OZGM01000133-OZGM01000133.1-human-gut-metagenome-genome-assembly--contig:-NODE-133-length-39413-cov-5.203567_pt1 | contig 39413 bp, 37 predicted proteins | sample MGYA00244655_ERZ653656 | MGnify/ENA primary metagenome ERZ653656 (study PRJEB26926, sample SAMN06164991) | human gut metagenome | biome: ENVO:00009003; feature: ENVO:2100002; material: ENVO:00002003... | reverse complement strand
AGGCTATGTACCACGGGGTTGATGCCGTAGGCCGTGAGCGCGGCGTCCACGACGCCGGTCAGCGCGTCGATGCCGAGCTGCAGCAGGTCGGACAGCCACTGGCCGATGACGTTGAACGTGAGATAAAACGTGAGGAACATCACGACGAGAAACATCGGCAGGGCGGTATATTTGCCTGTGAGGATGCGGTCGATCTTCATGGAGCGCGCGTGCTCCTTGCTCTCGTGGCACTTGACCACGGAAGCGGCCACGACGCCCTCGATGAACGTATAGCGCATGTCCGCGAGCGCCGCGTTGCGGTCGAGCCCGGTCTCGTTTTCCATCTGCACGATGCAGTGCTCAAGCAGCTCCCGCTCGTTTTCGTCGAGCGCGAGCGACTGCGCGAGATCGTCCCCGCCCTCGATGAGCTTGGCCGCGCAGAAACGCGCCGGCACGCCGATACGGTCGGCATGGTCGGCAATCAGGTGCACGACCGCGTGGATGCAGCGGTGCACGGCTGAATCATCCGCACAGAAGTCCGTCACCTTCGGCAGCGTCTGGCTGCGCGCGACGGTCAGCGCCTGATCCACGAGCTCGGACACGCCCTCCCCCTTCGCCGCCGAGATCGGCACGATGGGGATGCCCAGCGCCTGGCTCATCTTCTGCACGTCGATGGCGCCGCCGTTGGCGTGCACCTCGTCCATCATGTTCAGCGCCAGCACCATCGGCACGCGCAGCTCGAGCAGCTGCAGCGTCAGGTACAGGTTGCGTTCGATGTTCGTGGCGTCCACGATGTTGATGATGCCGTCCGGCTTCTGGTTGATGATAAAATCGCGCGAGACGATCTCCTCCTGCGTATACGGACGCAGAGAGTAGATGCCCGGCAGGTCGACGACGGAGCAGCCCTTCTCGTCGCGCATCTCGCCCATCTTCTGGTCGACGGTCACGCCCGGAAAGTTGCCCACGTGCTGGTTGGAACCGGTGAGGGCGTTGAACAGCGTCGTCTTGCCGCAGTTCTGGTTGCCGACAAGCGCAAAGATCATGCCGACACCCCCTCGACCTCGATCTTCTTCGCTTCTTCTACGCGCAGCGTCAATTCATAGCCGCGCACGCGGATCTCGATAGGGTCGCCCATCGGCGCCACCTTCTGCAAAGTGACGCGCGTCCGGGGTGTCAGCCCCATGTCCAACAGCCGGCATCGCAGCGCGCCGTCCCCACCGACGGCCGTGATGACTGCTGAGGAACCGATCTTCAATTCATTTAATGTCATTGCCATTGCCTTTCTGTCAAAATTCATTTCCCTAGTGAAAAAGACTAGCATGGCGGGCGCGATTTTGTCAAGAGTCTGGCAGGGATTTCCGCGATTTCTGCCGAACGGCGGCGAAAAAACATCCCGGAGCGGAAAAACCGCTCCGGGATGCCGGACTGCCGGTACTGTTGCAGCGGCTGTCAGGGCTCGGGCGCCGGCTGGACAACGTTCAAAATGTAGCGCATCATGATCGTCGCAAACTGCGCGCGTGTGGTCACGCCCTGCGGATCGAGAAGCGTCCGGCCGCCGATGGCATTGCCGGAGATCAGCCGCTCGCCCACCGCCCAGGTCATGGGCGCAAGCGCAAAAGCGGACACGCTGCCCGCGTCCGCAAACGCCGACAGGTCGCCGCAGGCATCCAGATCACAGCCCTTGAAGCGGACGTACCGATACAGGATGGCCGCCGTCTGCTCGCGGGTCGCCAGACCGTTGGGATCAAACCGGCCGCCGCCGACACCGTTCACGATACCGCTGCCCGCCGCCCAGCCGATCGCCCCGGCATACCAGGCGCCGCTGCGCACATCGGTGAAGGCACTTTCCGCCGCGGCGGCGGGCTCGCCCTCGAGCCGATAGAGGATCATGACGATCATGGCGCGGGTGAGCCGTGCGTTCGGTTCAAAGGTCGTGTCGGACGTGCCGGCAAAGAGCTTGTGCGCCACGGTGAAGTCAATGGCGTTGTGCGCCCAGTTGCCCGCGGGCGGCATATCGGTGAATCTGCTGCCCGGACAGGCTTTGCCGCCGGGGCACGGAGCGGACACCGGGTCTCTTGCCCCGCAGACGGTGCAGACCCCGTTGACATAGCGGTGCGCGGCGGGGATGGTCTCCTGCGCCGTCAGCACCTCGCCGCAGAGGGCGCACCGGCTGCCCTCGGTCAGGCCCGGCGTGGTGCAGGTGGCCGCCACGGCCGGGAGCGCCTCGGGCGCGTGGGCTCTGGCCGGGATGGTCTCGGTCATCGTCTCGCCGGCATCGCTGGTGTAAACGCGCGTGCCGGTGGATGTGCAGGTTGGCTCCCGCGTGACGACGCCGGCGTCCCACGTGTGGGCATAGGCGGCGCGCATTTGCGCGATGCGCGCGGTGAGCCAGGCGTCCATGTCCGCCACGGTATCGGCATACGTCGTGCCGGCCGGCCAGGCACGATCACCGGCACGGATAAGCGGCCACAGCCGGTCATTCATGGCGGCGCTGGCCGACAGGTGTGCGCCGCCGGTCATGACCCTGCCGCCGTCCCCCACAAGCCGCTGCGCCTGCGCGAGGAACGTATCGTGACAGTAATTGCCGACGGCCGCGCGGAAGCCTGGGATCTGCAGGAGCGCGGACACGAGGTAGCGCCCGCCGTCAAAGTCATCGTCCGCGCCGATATCGCCGCAGGCCAGCTCCATATCCGAAACAGGGCCTGCGTACAGCAGACCGCCGGCATCCTTATAAAAGGACAGTGAGACGCCGACCGCACACGCATCGGCGGCCAGACGCTGCAGCAGGTAAACCTGCACGAGCGAGGTCAGGTCGCAGTATTCATAATAGTACTTACCGGTCTCGGCATTGTAGCCGGTGTAGTTCCCGGCGGCATCCTGCGCGTAGACCGCATCCTCAAAGGCCTGATAATACTCGCTGATGTAGGCCATGGCGTCCCGGCCGCACCACGCGGGACTCTGGACATTCATGGCGCAGCCGCGCGCGGTCACAAAGCCGTTGGCCGCGTCCTGCTTTGCCTTGGCGGTGTCGCTACGCGCGAGCAGGTAGCCGCCGGTGATGTCGGCGGGCTCGGTCAGCCCGGCCGTGTACCGGTAGGTCCGGCCGTACCGGTTCTCGGCCGCGGCCGTGGTCATATCGCTGCCGTAGTCCGCGTTGACGGCCGCGTAGGCGGTCTCCATGCCGGTGATGTCCACACCAGTACTGCCGACGGCGTTCGTCTCGCTGACAAGATAAGTGCCGCGGTAGACGCCGTCATAGTACAGATCCACCCAGTCGGCCGCGGGTGTGTACGGCATGCCCAGCGACACGGCAAGCTCCCGGAAGAGCTTGTCGTGCAAAAGCGTTGCGTCGTCACAGCAGGCCAGCAGCGTCCAGCGCTCAGCCGCTTCCCCGCAGGTGGCGAGATCACACGCCTGGTCGAGCCGGAGCTGATACGACCGCTTCCCGGCGGCCGCAGGGTCGGTCCTGCCGCACGCACGGAGCTGCGTGCGCACACCGTCACAGACGGCATTGCCGTCCCGGTCGGCCAGCAGCAGCTGCGCCGCGGCGTTGGCATCGCCGGCATCCACAAAGGCTCGGCCCTGTGCGGACGGATCTTCGCTCGTGATGTAAAGCGCGCTGAGATTCTCGGACTGCGCCACGCACAGCGTGCCGGCCGCCTCGCCGTTGATGCGGACGGTGAGCGTGTAAAGGCCGTCGTCCGCGGCGGCAAGCTCTGTGATGTTGACGGTCTCGCCGAGCGGTTCTATGCCCTTGCTGCCCTGCAGCTCCACGGTCGGGTTCGTGCAGTTTTGCGTGTGCACCGTCACGGCGAGGCGGCTCAGATCCGCGCTCGCGGGCAGAAACAGATACTGCGCCGCGTCCATGCTCAGGCCGGTCACGGTGCGCCCATCTACCTGCGCGTCGATCGTGCCGAGCAGTTCGGACGGTGCAAACGCGCCTTCTGGCAGCGTCGTCACCGTGACCGTGTTGGAGTAGTACGGCGAGAAATACCACCTGCCGTCCACCTGCGTGCAGCCGACCAGGCGGAACGTGTACGCCGTTGCCGGCGCAAGACCCGTGACGATGCAGACGGGCTTTGCGGTCAGGGGCAGAGCGATCCAGGTGCTGCCGCCGTCGGCGCTCATCTCGACGCGGTAGTTTTCCGCACCAGCGGCCGCCGTCCAGTCGAGACGGACCTGCTTCTGGCCGATCTCGGCCGCAGCCGCGTCCCGGACGCCGCCGGGCAGGATCTCATACTGCGCGGACACCGTGCCGTAGAAGTCGCGCATGCCCCGGATCGAGACGGTGCCGAGACCGACGCGCGTGTTGTTCGTATAGGAGATGCAGCCATCGACGTCCGCTTCGTCGGTCCTGACCGTCAGCTGCCTGCCCTGATACGTGACCGCAACGGCGCAGACGGCATCTTTGCCGTTATAGACCGCGGGCGCGGTCTTGACCTGCGCATCGGTAATATTCTTTCCCTGCGTGCCGCACTTCGTGCAGACATGATCAGCATCCCAGCTGTGGCCCGCATAGCGGAGCACCACGCTGCGGCAGGTCTCGCCGCAGGTCCTGCAGGTGGTGATGGCATAGCCGTTCGTGGTGCAGGTGCGGGTGTCGACCGTCTCCGTGTCGTGAACGATGCCGTCATCGTCGAAGTGATACGTCCCGCCGTCGAGCTGCTGCCAGCCGGTGACATGCTCGCCGGACAGGAAATACATCCGGTCGGCCGTGCCCTCGACCGTCAGCCAGCCGGTGTACTGCGCGGCCCGGATGTCGACTGTCTCCCCGCAGACCGCGCACACGGACTTTCCGCCGCGGCAGGTCGTCAGCGTGTGGCCGTGCGCGCAGCCGCCGCTCCCCGCCGCGTCCGCAGCCAGCGCCTGCGGGCAGATCAGCGCCGACACCAGTGCGGCTGCCAGCAGAAAGGCCCGGACCCTGTCCGCAAAATGGGATCTATGCATGTTTTCCCCCCTCCGTTGCTCTTTTCGCCGTTGAAAACGATAGAAAAGAGCAACCGTTTCCTTGATTTTGCCTGTCGTTTGATGTTGTGCTGCGATTCATGACCGAAACTTCGATAGAAAAATATAATATTTTGTCATTTTATCATGAATTTTCACGAATCGCAAGATTGCTTTCGGCAAAAACGCCGAATATTTGCACATCTTTCCCCAACCCAGGAAAAACCTGACTGGGCGCGCGAAACATTTGACACGCACACCGGCCGCTCCTATAATCGAACCAGGCATCGGATTCGGATGCCGTTTTGATGCCAAACGGATGTAGTTTTGACTCGAAGGAGGCGGTGGCATGATCCAGATCCTGATCGTGGACGATGAAAAGCCGATCTGCGACCTGATCCAGATGAGCCTGACCCGCGCGGGCTATCACTGCACGTGCGTCTATGACGGGCTGGCCGCGGCGGACATTCTGGAACGCAACGTATTTGATCTCATTTTGCTCGATGTGATGCTGCCGAACGCCGACGGCTTCGAGCTGATGGAGTATATCCGCCCGCTGGGCATCCCGGTCATCTTTCTGACCGCGCGCGGCTCAGTCGACGACCGGGTGCGCGGCCTGCGCATGGGCGCGGAGGACTATATTGTCAAGCCCTTTGAGGTCGTGGAGCTGCTCGCGCGCGTGGACGTCGTGCTGCGGCGCTACAACAAGACCGACGCCGTGATCGAGATCGGCGGGCTGCGCATCGACACGCGCGCCATGCAGGTCTGGCGCGGCACGGAGGAGATCAGCCTGACGCACAAGGAATACGACCTGCTGCTGTTTTTCGCGCGCAACCCCGGCACCGCGCTCTACCGCGAGACGATCTACGAGCACGTCTGGGGCGGCGAATACAGCTACGGCAGCAAGACCGTGGATCTGCACATCCAGCGGCTGCGCAAAAAGGTCGGCTGGGAAAACCGGCTGCTGGCCGTGAACAAGGTCGGCTACCGGCTGGAGGTATGAGCGGATGAAATTTCGCGCAAAGCTCACCATCGCCATGGTGCTGCTGCTGTCGCTGACCTACGGCATCGGCGGCAGCCTGATGATCGCGCAGTCGTTTTCCAGCTCCATCGCCCGCGAGCGCGACGCCGCCGTGCAGACCTACCGCATGGTCGTGGACGTGCTGGATCTGCTCGGCGACAACGCCTCGCCCGGCACGGCGGCCAACACCGTCGCGCTCGTGCTGCACAAGCTCGGCAGCGGCGGGTCGAGCACGGCAGCGCGCATCCGATTCGGCGCACAGATGACCACAACGGGCGACACCGCGCTGCTCGATGAAGCACCCGAGCCTCCGGCCGGCAGCGGCGTGACCAGCATCGTGCACACCGGCAACGGCCGGCACTACCTCATGCTCGGCGCCACGGCCGACGGCACGACCGTCCAGCTCGCGTTCGACGTGACGGAGGCCTACACCGTGCGCCAGACGCAGCAGCGTGCCTACCACACGACGTTTGTGATCCTCATCGCCATCGGCGCGGCCGTGTCGTGGCTCACGTCCTATCTGCTGACGCGCCCGCTCGGCACGCTTTCACGCGCGTCAAGAGAGCTGGCGCGCGGCAACCTCAGCTATCGGGCGCCCGTGCGCTCGCGCGACGAGGTGGGGCAGCTGGCATCCGACTTCAACCGCATGGCCGGGCAGCTCGAGCAGAACGTCAAGCGCATTCAGGAGAGCATGGCGCTGCAGGAGCGGTTCATGGCCGACTTCTCGCACGAGATGAAAACGCCCATGACCTCCATCATCGGCTATGCAGACCTTTTGCGCAGTCAGGTGCTCACGCCCGATGAGCAGATGGACGCGGCAAACTATATCTTTTCCGAGGGCAAGCGGCTCGAGGCGCTGGGGCTGAAGCTGCTGGATATGCTCTCGCTCGACCAGTCAAAGCTCCAGCTCGTGCCCGCGCATCCCGCCGATCTCGTGGCGGGGCTGCTCGAGCACCTCAAGCGCCTGTACGCGCAAAAAGGCATCGCCCTGCAGTACCGTACCGAGGAGGGCGCGTGCTTTTTAGAGCCGGACCTGTTCAAGACCCTGCTCGTCAACCTCATGGACAACGCCCGCAAGGCGCTCGACAGCGGCGGCAACATCTACGTCTGGCAGGAGATGCTGCCCGACGGCTGCCGCGTGCGCGTGCTCGACAACGGCCGCGGCATCCCGCCGGAGGCGCTCGCGCACCTGACGGAGGCGTTTTACCGCGTGGACAAGTCGCGCTCGCGCGCGCAGGGCGGCGCGGGACTCGGCCTGTCGCTGTGCAACGAGATCGTGCAGCTGCACGGCGGCACGATGCAGTTTGAGAGCCGTGTCGGCAACGGTACGGTCGTGACCGTGGAGCTGAAAGGAGGCCGCGTATGAAGCCATGGATGCGCACCGCCGTGGCCGTCGTGCTCGTGCTGGCGATCGCGGCGGGCGGATTTTTCCTGCCGAACTTCGTCTCGGCGCGGCTCGACCGCCGCAATCAGGACGCGGAGTTTTCCCTCAGCACCGGCGACGAGCAGAGTCCGGCCACCGTTTTGCGCCGGAAGCTGACCGACGGCATACAAAACCTGTTTTACGGCACAGAAGAGCCCGTCGAGCTCGATGAGAGCGCCGCGGTGCACACGCTGGCCGAGATGGCACAGTACGCGCAGGACCTGCTGGGCGCGCTGGAAAAGGACAGCGCGCTGTTCGGCGGCGGCTTTTCCGTGCAGGAGGGCGCGACCGTCCAGTACGCGAACTACGGCAGCGGCTTCGTCCTCTGGGGCATCACGCTGAGCAATCCGCGCGGCGACACGGCGTCGTTCCTGCTCGACGACGCGACCGGCTGCGTGCTGGCGCTCAGTTATGAATTCGCCTATGACTTCGGCTTCCAGATCCGGCAGAACGATCTGTGGGATTACCTGCTGCGCGTGTTTGAAAACCGCGTCGGTGCCACGGTCGCGGCCGCGCTCGGCGAGCCGTATGACGAGGTGCAGATCCCGATGCCGGACGCAGCGCAAAAAATGCTCGGTCTGCGCGTGCGCGGCACGAACACCGTCCCGCTGCGGCTGCTCAACGCCGGAGAAGAGGGCAATTACAACGACGGCATGGACAGCAGCATCACCGACTATCTGCAGTTTTATGACCCGGACGCCGACACCGCCTTTTCCCTGCCGGCGTGGCGTGTGGAAAATACTTTGTATTTCAACGCGCAATGATGCCGTTTGGATGCCAAAGCGTTGCCGGACAGATCACAGTCTCCGCTAAGATAGGGCCATACCCGCTTCGCGGAGACTTTTTTCGTCAGGAGATGCCCATCATGCAGACAAACGACCTCCCTCGCATCGGCGTGCTCAGTGCAGACCCCGCCGCCGTCACACAGTTCCTGCGCCGCGTGCAGGCGCTGGGCGCAGACCCCACCGCCCTGCTGCCGCTGAGCCCGGCGGCCGTACCCGACTGCGAACCGTATCTGTGCGGGACGTCCACGCAGTCGCCCCTGCCGAAGCTGCGCGCGGCGGCGGAGGTGCTGGCCGCCTCCGGCTGCACGGTCATCGCCGCGCCGGACAGCGCGGGCGTTTTCTGCGAGGAGATCACGGCGGCCGTCGGCATCCCGACACTCGGCGTCTCCGGGCCGGCGCTGCAGCAGCTCGTCGGCAAGCTGCTGCAGCGTGCGAGCGTGCTGTGCACACCCGGCGTGCGCGCCGCCAACGGCTACGGCATCGCCGCGCGGCGCTACGGACTCTACTGCAGCTATCCCGACGCACCCGTGCAGGCGCTGCTCGGCTGCGTGCAGCCGGAGAAAGCGTGCAGCGAGCAGGTGCTGCGCTCGATCATCGAGCTGGAGCTGGCCCGCGGCAACGGCAGCGTCGTGCTCGACAGCGCGCAGCTGTGCGCCGCGTTCGCGCACTTCGGCCTCGCCGCGCGCTACCCGCAGGCGGCCGACGGCATGGAGCTGCTGGCGCAGGCCGCGCTGCTGCACACTGCGGCGGCAGCCGACGCCCGCCGCGCATAAGATGCATAAGATAGGAAAAGACGGCGCGCCCCGAACGGGGCGCGCCGCTTTATGATTCGCCGATCGTAAATATCTCCTGCGTATCGATGTGCCCGTCGTGATCCGTGCCCGGCGGATTGTCGGGCATGTCATAGACATACGTCAGCCGCCCGCCGTCGAGCGTCAGGGACGTGACGGCATACGTATCGGTGTAGCTCACGGAAAACGCCCCGTCGCGCCAGACGACGCGCGTGCGCGTGACGGTGTCCGCACCGTCCGCGAACCGCAGCGTGTGGCACAGCAGCCCGCCGTCGCGGCAGACCTCGTAGAGCGCGGCCTCGGCCGTCTGCCCCGCCGCGCGCGCATCCCAGAACGCCGTCACCGTCTCCGGGTGCGTGACCGGATCGGCCGCGTCCACGTGCACGGCCGTGAGTCCTGCGTCCGAGAGCTGCGCCACCGCCTGCGCGATCTGCGCGTCCGTGAGATCGACGCCCGCACGCGTGCCGTCGCCGACCGCCTGCACCATGGACTGATACCGCTGCGCCGCCGCGACGGCGGGGTCTGCCGCAGCTTCGGCCTGTGCTGCCGTCTTTTGCCCGCAGGCCGTCAGCAGCAGCGCCGCTGCGCACAACAGGCCGCAGAAAATTCGTTTCATGCGCGTACCTCCCGTCATTTTCTGCAAACAGTGTACACGAAAAAATTCGGCATTGCAAATTTCGCCGCATCTGCTATACTGTCGGCAGATGTATGCCGTAAGACGCTGCCGGGAGAGCGCTGCGGCCGCCGAAGGAGTGACACTCTCAGGCAAAAGGACCGGTGGCTGACGGAGCTCTGGAGAGACGATTCCGCACCGAAGAAGCAAGGCCGCGCGGCCAATCTTTCAGGTAAAAGGACAGAGTACACACCTGCACCACAGCAGGGGTGTACTCTTTTTTCGGAGGTCATGACGATGGAAACCTTCCTCTTTCTGCTCGAGCTGGCCGGGACGGTCGCGTTCGCCGTCAGCGGCGCGGTGCTCGGCATCGAAAAGCATATGGACATTTTCGGCGTGGGGCTGCTGGGCATCACGACGGCCGTCGGCGGCGGCATTCTGCGCGATCTCGTCGTGGGGCTGACGCCGCCGCGCGCGTTTCAGGACCCGATCTATCTGCTCGTCGCGCTCGGCGTGTCGGTCGTGCTGTTTTTCCCGTTCGTGCGGCGGATCATCGGCCGCAGCAAGCGTGTGTTCGACGCGCTCATGCTCATCATGGACGCGGCCGGGCTCGGCATCTTCACGATCACGGGCATGAACACCGCCACCACGCTCGCCGGGTGCACCGACCCGCTGCTGCTGGTGTTTGTCGGCCTGCTGACCGGCACGGGCGGCGGCGTGCTGCGCGATATCCTCGCCGGGGATATGCCCTACATCCTGCGCAAGCACATCTACGCCAGCGCGTCCATCGCGGGCGGGATCCTCTATCTGCTGCTGCAGCAGGTCTGGCAGGGAGCGGGCGCGATCTTGACCAGCGTGGTCGTCGTCATCGTCATCCGCTGCGCCGCGGCGCACTTCGAGTGGGACCTGCCGCGCGCAAAAACCGTGTGGAAAAGCGACGAATGATGTGCTAGGATAAAGAAAAGAGTTCGCAAGACCGGAGGTCATGACCATGGCAAACACCCCAGCGCGCGTATGTCCGCTCGCAAAAAAGTGCGGCGGCTGCCAGCTGCAGAACCTGTCGTATGACGAGCAGCTGCATCTCAAACAGGCGACGGCCATCCGCCTGCTCGGCCGCTTCGGCCACGTGGAGGAGATCATCGGCATGAAAGATCCCTACCACTACCGCAACAAGGTGCAGGCCGCTTTCGGCGTCAACCGGCAGGGGCAGATCATCTCGGGCGTGTACCAGTCGGCCTCGCACCGGATCGTGCCGGTCAGCGACTGCATGATCGAGGACACGGTCGCAGACCAGATCATTGTCACGATCCGCGGCCTGCTCAAGAGCTTCAAGATCCGTCCCTATGACGAGGACACCGGCCGCGGCACGCTGCGGCACGTGCTCGTGCGGCGCGGCTGGCGCAGCGGGGAGATCCTCGTCGTGCTCGTGACGGCGCACGGCATGCTGCCCGGCAAGCGCAACTTCGTGCGCGCGCTGCTGCAGCGGCACCCGGACATCACGACCATCGTGCAGAACATCAACGCCGGGCAGACGAGCCTTGTGCTCGGGCCCCACAGTGAGGTGCTCTACGGACCGGGCTATATCCGCGAGCAGCTCGGGGACTTCACGTTCCGCATCTCGCCGCGCGCGTTTTATCAGATCAACCCCGTGCAGACGGAGGTGCTCTACCGCACGGCGCTCGACTACGCCGGGCTGACCGGCAAAGAGACCGTCGTGGACGCCTACTGCGGCACCGGCACGATCGGCATCTTCGCCAGCCGGAACGCCGCGCGCGTGATCGGCGTAGAAAATAACCGCGACGCCGTGCGCGACGCGATCAGCAACGCGAAGGCAAACCGCGCGGACAACGTCCGCTTCTACACGGCCGACGCGAGCGACTTCCTGCAGGGCATGGCCAGGGCCGGTGAACACGCCGACGTCATCATCCTCGATCCGCCGCGCGCCGGCAGCGACGAGCGCTTTCTCGCCGCCGTGACGGCCGTCGGGCCGGAGCGGGTGGTGTACGTGTCGTGCAATCCGGAGACGCTCGCGCGCGACCTGGGCTATCTCACCCGGCACGGCTACCGCGTCACGCGCATCCAGCCGGTGGACATGTTCCCGCACACGGAGCATATAGAGGTCGCCGTGGCATTGGTCAAAAGCTGACGAAACGTGAATTGAAAAGCCACCGCAGCGCCCGGTCGGGCGCTGCGGTGGCTTCCTTTTTGCTGCGGTGTGGGGTCACGCGCCGCCGGTTTCTTCGGCGCAGGCGCGCAGCTCGCGGAAAATGGTCGTATAATCGGCGCGGAAATTGCTGTTTTTCGGAAACAGGAACATAATGTCGTGCCGCAGCTCAAAATCGCTCAGCTCGATCACGCCGAGCGCGCCCGCCGCCTCCTCCGGGCGGATGGCCGCGCGGTAGAGAAACGACACGCCGTAGCCGCTTTTGAGCAGAGTCTTGATCGCGCCGATGTTGCCGATCTCGACCGTGCGGGCAAAATCCGCCGCCGCCAGGCCGTGCTCCTTCAGGTAATACTCCAGGATCACGCGCGTGCCCGAGCCCTCCTCGCGCAGCAGCAGCGGCTCGCCCAGCAGGTCCGTCAGCGGGCGGCCGCGGTAGCGCGCGGCCTTCTCCGGGTCTCCGGCGGCGACATACTCCTCCGTGCCGAAGACGAAAAAATCATACTCCGCCTTCGGAAAGTCACCCTCGACGACCGCAAAATCCAGCTCACCGGAATCGAGCTTGCTCAGCAGCACCTTCGTATCCGCCACCTGCATCTGAATGTGGCTGTCCGGGTGCAGGCGCAGAAACCGGCCGAGCGCCTCGTTGATCATGAACTCCGCGACCGAGAGCGTCGCGCCGAACGAATAGTCGCGCGTGCCGGAGACGACCTGCTGCATGCGCTTTTTCATCGTCATCAGCGTGCGGCGCAGGATCTCCCCCGCCTCGGTCAGCTGCAGGCGCTTGCCGTTGTGCTGAAACAGCGCCGTACCGTAAGCCTGCTCCAGATAGTGCATATGGTGCGAGACCGCGGGCTGCGTGATGTTGAGCTCACGCGCCGCCTTCGTAAAATTCATGTGCCGGCACACGGCCAGAAACGTCTCGACGCGAAAATCCAGCATGGGCATCCCTCTTTCCTGTAGGTTTTCAGCTAATGATAACACAAAATTATCATTTGATAAATAGAAATCATTTTTCTTTATCGTTCAGGTGTGCTATGATGCTCTCTGCAAACAACGCATGGAGAGAAAGGAATCCTCGACCCACTATGAACTTCATTCAGAAAAACTGGAAAGGCATCCTCGTGTGCCTCGTCATGGCCGTGCCCTGCTGGCTGCTCGGGCAGCGGTTTCCGATCGTCGGCGGCCCGGTGTTCGGCATCCTCGCCGGCATGATCGTCACCCTGCTCTGGCACGACAAGAGCGCGGCGCAGCCCGGCATTTCGTTCGTGTCGAAAAAGGTGCTGCAGTACGCCGTCATCCTGCTCGGTTTCGGCATGAACCTGTCCGTCATCTGGCAGACCGGCAAGCAGTCGCTGCCGATCATCCTCGTGACGATCACGACGTCGCTCGTCGTGTCGTGGCTGCTGCACAAGCTGCTGCACATTCCGGGCAAGATCTCGACGCTCGTGGGCGTCGGCTCGTCGATCTGCGGCGGCTCGGCCGTCGCGGCGACCGCGTCCGTCATCGACGCGGACGATGAGGAAGTCGCGCAGGCGATCTCCGTCATTTTCTTCTTCAACATGCTCGCCGCCATCTTCTTCCCCGCGCTCGGCGCGCTGCTCGGCTTCTCGACCACGAACGGCGAGGCGTTCGGCATCTTCGCCGGTACGGCCATCAACGACACGTCGTCCGTCACGGCTGCGGCCTCCACGTGGGACTCGCTCTACGGGCTCGGCAGCCAGACGCTCGACAAGGCCGTGACCGTCAAGCTCACGCGCACGCTCGCCATCATCCCGATCACGCTCGTGCTCGCTTTCGTGCGCACGAAGCGCGCCAAGACCGACGGTACGAAGGTGAATTTCAAGAAGATCTTCCCGATGTTCATCCTCTACTTCCTGCTCGCGTCCGTGATCACGACCATCTGCGTGAGCGCCGGCGTGTCGGCAAGCGTGTTCACCCCGCTCAAGACGCTCAGCAAGTTCCTGATCGTGATGGCCATGTGCGCCGTCGGCCTGAACACGAACATCGTCAAGCTCGTCAAAACCGGCGGCAAGCCGCTCATCATGGGCTTTTGCTGCTGGGTCGGCATCGCGGGCATGAGCCTGCTGATGCAGCACGTGCTCGGCATCTGGTAAGGCACGAACAAAAACGGGCGGCAGCCGGAGCTATCCGGCTGCCGCTTTGAGACTGTCAAAAAGTAATACTTCTTGACAAAGAGGCTGCAGTCTGCTGCGCGCATAATTTGTGCGCCGCCGGCGCACAAATTCCACACTTGCAGCCTGAGCGGTATTTTCTCCGCCGCACATGTCGCCGGAGAAAATGATCTGACCTTCTTTCGCCGCTGCGGCGGCGAAACTCTACGAGGTTTTTGGACAAGCTGTAGGCGGCGACCGGGGATGACCTGGCTGCCGCCTTTGTTTTATGCTTCTTTGCCGTCGCGCGGCAGCGTCACGAGCATGACCGTTCCGTCCGCGCCGCTGCGCTCGATCTGCACCGTGCCGCCATGCAGCGCGGCAATCTCCCACACAAGCGACAGACCGAGCCCGACGCCGCCGTGTGCCCGGCTGCGCGACTTGTCCACGCGGAAAAACGGCTGGAAAACGCTCTCCCGGTATGCCTCCGGGATGCCGGGACCGTGGTCACGGACGCGGATCTGTACATTCCCGTCCGCCTCGCTGACCGCGATGCGCACCGCCCCGTCCGGCCGGCCGTAACGGATGGCGTTTTCGGTCAGGTTGAACAGCAGCCGGTACAGCAGCGGGTCGCTGCCGGTGAGCACAGCGCCGCCGTCGGCCTCCAGCGCGATGCACTTGCTCTCTGCAAGCGGCGCGAGATCGGTGAAGATCTCCTCGATCATGGGCGCGAGCTCGACCCGGTCGTCACAGGGCACGGTGCGCAGCTCGCTCATCTCCAGCAGGATCTTCGTCATCTGCGCCATACGCTCCGTCTGCTCCTGCAGCAGGCTCAAAAACGCCGCCGTTTCGGGCGTGACGTCCGCGTGCTCGGCGGAAAACAGCTCAAGCTGCGCCTGCATCAGCGCAAGCGGCGTGCGCAGCTCGTGCGCAGCGTTGCCCGTAAACTGCCGCTGCGCCGTGAAGCCCGCGTCCAGGCGGTCGATCATGCCGTTGAACGAGCGGCTGAAGCGCTGAAACTCCGGCAGCACGTCCTCGCTGACCTTGCACTGCGCCAGATTGCTCGGCTGAATGTTTTCCACCTGCGCTGCAAAACTGCGCAGCGGACGCAGCGCGCGGCCGCTGACAAAATACGCGAGCACGCCGCCGATGAGCGTGACCGCCGCCGTGATGTACCAGTTCGTGACGCCGAAGGCCGCCTGCGCGCCGCTGATGATGATCGTCAGCTCGTCATCCGGCTGTTTGCTCTGCGGGTCGAAGGCGTCGGGCGCACCGGATTCGATCTCGCTGTAAGCCGAGATGCCGCTGCCGATCGCATCCATATACCGCTTGCCGGAATAGCCGATCAGACAGTTCATGAGCACACACGTCACGCCGATCAGCGCCGCCGTCATCAGCGTGATGCGCCACTGCAGAGATAACCGCTTCATGTCTGCGCCTCCATAACATAGCCCTCGCCGATGCGGTTGCGGATGGGGTCATAGCCCAGGGCGGCGCGCAGCTTTTTCCGCAGTGCGGAGATATGCACGCGGATGGAGTTGCCGAAGCCGTCCGCCCCGCTGTCCCACACGTGCTCCAGCAGCTCCTCCTGGCTGACCGGCCGCCCCTGATGCAGCAGCAGGTATTCGAGGATGCCCGTCTCCTTGCGCGTGAGCGACAGCGTCTCGCCGCGCACGGACGCCGTGCGCGCCTTGGTGTCAAACGACAGCTCGGCGCAGGTCAGGACCACGTCGCTCTGCGTAAAGCGGCGCAGTGTCAGGCTGCGGATGCGCGCCGCGAGCTCATCGAGGTGAAAGGGCTTGGTGAGATAGTCGTTCGCGCCCGCATCGAGTCCCGCCACCTTGTCGGCGACCTCGCAGCGCGCCGACAGGATCAGCACCTTGGTGTCGCGGTCACGCTCGCGCAGCGTCCGGAGCACCGTCATACCGTCCTCGCCGGGGAGGTTCAGATCCAGCACGACCAGATCAAAGCGCTCGACGGCGAGCATCTCCGCGGCGCTCTGCCCGTCATAGCAGCAGTCCACGCTGTAGGCAAGCCGCCGCAGGCTGCGCGCAATCGTGTCGCAGAGCGCCCGTTCATCTTCCACAATCAAAATATGCATACCATTCTCCTCGTGCGTATTTACGAATGTCCGACTTTGTTAACTTTGTTATATGATAACACAAAAGCATAAAATCTCTGTTAAGTTTCCGTTCTTAACGAAGATTTTATCTGCGCCATGGTATCATGGGGCAAACAGAAGGGAGTGATCCGGGTGTTTCGTGCAAAGAAAGCCGTTGTGCAGGTTCTGCTGATTGCTGCAGGCATCGCCATGGTGTGCTTCGGCGCGCTGCGCGGCGAGGCCGGCGCCGTGCTCAGCAAGGCGATCCGGCTGTGCTTGGAGTGTGTCGGCATTGGATAAGAAAAAACAGTCTGTTTCCCTGCTCTTGAGCCGGTTTCGCGGCTGGATCCAGGCGGCGGCGACGCTGCTGACCAACATCCACCTGCCAAACTTCTTCAAGGGCGGCATCTATCAGGGCAAGGGCAAGACCGTCTGCGTGCCCGGCCTGAACTGCTATTCCTGCCCGGCGGCATCGGGCGCGTGCCCGATCGGGGCGTTTCAGGCGGTGGTCGGCTCGTCCAAATTCCGCTTTTCGTATTATATCACCGGCATTCTGATCCTGCTCGGCGTGCTGCTCGGGCGGTTCATCTGCGGCTTTTTGTGCCCGTTCGGCTGGCTGCAGGAGCTGCTGCATAAGATCCCGGGCAAAAAGCTGTCGACGAAAAAGCTCAGGCCGCTGACCTATTTGAAATACGTCATCCTGCTGCTGGCCGTGGTACTGCTGCCGGCGCTCATCGTCAACGACGTGGGCATGGGAGACCCGTATTTCTGCAAGTACATCTGCCCGCAGGGTGTGCTGGAGGGCGCGATCCCGCTCGCAGCCGCAAACGAGAGCATCCGCGCGGCGCTGGGCGCGCTGTTTACGCGCAAGCTGATCATTCTGATCGCGGTCGTCGTTTTGAGCGTGCTGTTTTTCCGCCCGTTCTGCAAGTGGATCTGCCCGCTCGGCGCGTTTTACGCGCTGATGAACAAGGTCTCCCTGCTCGGCATTCAGGTCGACACGGGCAAGTGCGTCTCCTGCGGCAAATGCGCGCGCACCTGCCAGATGGACGTGGACATCACCAAGTCCCCCAACGACACGGAGTGCATCCGCTGCGGCAAGTGCATCCGCGCCTGCCCCACGGAGGCCATCCGCTTCCGCTATGGCTTCGGCCTGAACGGAAGCACGAATCCGAAACAAGTAAGCAACCATCAAAATCAAACGGAGGAATCATGATGAAGAAAATCACAAAATTTGTGACGCTCCTGCTCGCGCTCGCGATGGTGTTCAGCCTCGCGGCGTGCTCGTCGGGCAAAGACAAGGACAAGGCGGACGGCAGCGCCGACATTGCGACCCTGATCGCAACCGAGCCGAACAGCGCCGACGAAGCGGCCAAGCTCTACCAGCAGCTCATGCAGAAGGAAAACGACATTCTCGCCGCAAACTCCGAGCTCTGGAACAAGGTGTTTCTGTCTGCCAACAAAAACAGCACCATGATCGAGGACGGCACGAACTACGGTGACTTCCTGCTCGCCACGATCGAGAGCGCGAAGGACGGCTTCTCGGCCGACGAGCTCAAGACGCTCAAGGCCGGCGCCGAGCAGATCAAGGAGATCGAGGGCAAGCTCACCATCCTCGAACAGAAGTATCCCGGCTGCGGCACGGCGCCCGGCGCAGGTGACAGCGTGAGCGCGGAGGAGGCCGGCATGACCGCCTCCGGCAGCGACCTGATGAAATTCCCGAGCTTTCAGGGCAAGGATCTCGACGGCAATGACGTCGACAGCAGCAAGCTCTTCGCCGGCAACAGCGTCACGGTCGTGAACTTCTGGTTCACCACCTGCAACCCGTGCGTCGGTGAGCTGGCCGACCTTGAGGCGCTCAACAAGGACCTCGCCGCGAAGGGCGGCGCGGTCGTCGGCATCAACTCCTTCACGCTCGACGGCGACAAGACCGCCATCGCCGAGGCGAAGGACATTCTGGCGAAAAAGGGCGTGACCTACTCCAACCTCTGGTTCGCCTCCGACAGCGAGGCCGGTAAGTTCACCGCCGGCCTGTACTCGTTCCCGACCACATACGTCGTTGACAAAAACGGCAACATCGTCGGCCAGCCGATCGTCGGCGGGATCACCGCACCCGATCAGGCAAAGAAGCTCAACGAGCTCATCGATCAGGCGCTCGCAAGCAGCAAATAACGACCCGAGACAGCATCCGCCTCGACGCGTCCTTCTGACGGAAGGTGCGCCGGGGCGGATATTTGCTGTCTGTCAGAGCCTGACGTCCTCGAGCTGGTGTAGCTGCTCGAGCGCGACGCTGCCGCCGCTGACGACAAAGCAGACCTTGTCCCCTTCCCGCACCGGGAGCCGGCCGCACAGCGCCGCACCGATGCCGATGGCGGACGACGGCTCGCACAGCAGCTTGCCCTCCAGAAGCAGCAGCTTCATGCCGCGAAGAATAGCATCATCCGCAACGGCCGCAAAGCCGTCGGTATTTGCCGCCACATACGGGAAGCACACATCCCCCGGCATCTGCGCGACGAGCGCGTCCGCGACTGAGCGCTTCTGCTCCACCCGCACCGGATGCCCGGCGCGCAGGCTCTCCGTATAGCGCGGCAGCGCGGCCGGCTCCGCGCCAAACACGCGCACGCGCGGCGCGAGCGCCTTGACGGCCGTGGACACGCCGCCGATGAGCCCGCCGCCGCTGACCGGGACAACGACTGCATCAATCTCCGGGCACTGGGCCAGGATCTCCAGCCCGACCGTGCCCTGCCCCGCCATGACCGCCTCGTCATTGAACGGCGGCACCATCGTCGCGCCCCGCTCGGCGCACAGCCGCGCCGCCACGTCGAACCGCTCGGACGCCTCGCACAGCACGAGCTCCGCGCCCAGTGCGCGGATGGCCGCCTGCTTGACAGCAGGCGCGGTCTCCGGCATGACGATGCAGGCGTGCGTGCCGAAGCGCTGCGCGGCATAGGCCACCGCACGGCCGTGGTTGCCGGAGGACGCCGCGACAAAGCCGCGGGCGCGCTCGGCGTCCGTCAGGGTGAGGATCTTGTTCATTGCGCCGCGCAGCTTGAATGCGCCCGTGCGCTGCATACACTCGGCCTTGACATACACCTCGCAGCCGAGGGCATCGTCGAGCGCCGGCAGGCGCAGCAGCGGCGTCCGGACAATATACGGGGCGATGCGCGCGTGCGCCGCCCGGATGGTCTCCAATGTCATACTCATGGGGGAACGCTCCTTTCCGATTTTCTTATTGTAACGCATACCGCGCGGGTTGTAAAACCAAATCTGAGCGCCGCGGCGCTTGACAATCCGGGGCGCAGAGGTCATAATCAAAAGGAGTTTTTTGCAAATTTTCGAATTCAGGAGAAATCGCACGTGAAACACGCCGACAAAAGCAAACGCACCCGGAATCTGTGCAACGCGGCCATGCTCTGCTGTGCTGCCGCCGTGCTGCTGACCGGGCTCGGGCGCACGCTGCTGCGCCCGAAGGACGTCAACTACTACGAAAACCGCCCGGCCAACACCGTCACCCCGCTGACGGCGGAAAGCTGGCTCGACGGTTCGTTTCAGGACGCCATGGAGGCTGCGCTCAGCGATCAGATCCCGCTGGCGCAGGCGATGAAAAAGGCCTTCAATGACGCGCAGAACAAGATACGGTACGACTCCATGATGCGCCTGTCGCACCGGTATCCAAACGTGCCGGTCCAGTACGACCAGCTTCTCGTCTACGGCGGGAAATATCTGGCCTACGCCTACTGCAGTCCCGACATGGTGATACCGGAGCTCACGCGGCACAGCGAAAACCTCAATGCACTGATCGCCGCGCATCCGGACGTGACGTTTTATCTCTATATGGTCGAGGGCGACTCGAACAACAACTTCCCGGCCGGGGAAAACAACGGCGCGTTTGAATACCTCAGCAGCCGGGTGAACCTGACGGCAGAACAGATGGGCAGGTTCGCCGTGGACGAGCTGGAGACGTATGAGCGCGACTTTTACCAGACCGATCATCACTGGTGCAACGTCGACTCCTACCGCGGCTACCGCGAGGCGGCCGCCCTGCTCGGCTGCACCGACCTGCTCGAGCCGCTGGAAACGGTGCGCGTATCCGATCACTTCTCCGGCTCAAAAGCGCTGTCTATCGGCGCGCAGGAGCAGTTTTTTGAGCCGATGGATGTCTACCGCTTTGCTTTCCCGAAGATGTCCGTGACGATCGCCGGAGAACCGGCGGATGATTACGGCAGGCAGGACGCCGCGCTCAACGGCCAGCTCACGGACGCCAGCTACGGTGGGGTCTACGGCTGGGACAACGGCGAGGTCATCCTTGACACCGGCACGACCGGACGCGGGAATCTGCTGATGCTCGGCGAATCGTATGACAACGCCATCCTCAAACTCATGGCTTCGCACTTTGACCGGGTCTACAGCGTCGATCTGCGCAGCTATGAGCAGGACATGGGAAAGCCGTTTCGGCTGGCGGAGTATCTGCGCGAGCACCGGATCACGAAGGTGCTCTTGATCGGCAGCACGCCGTTTTTCACGTCGGACGACTTCATGGTGGAGGACTGAGCGATGGTATTCAGCAGTCAGACATTTCTGTTTTTCTTCCTGCCGCTGGCGGGGCTGTGCGTGCTCATCCGCTCGAAGCCCGTGCAGAACGCCATGCTGCTCATCGCGTCGCTGATCTTCTACGCCTGGGGCGAGCCGAAGATGGTCGTGCTCATGGTGCTCGTGACGCTCGTGGCCTACGGCAGCGGCTTTGCCATCGTGCATTTTGAGGCGCGGCCGCGCGCGAAAAAGGCCGCGCTGATCGCGGCGATCGTCGTCATCCTCGGCAACCTCGTCGTGTTCAAATACCTCAACTTCCTGTGCCGGACGTTCTCATTTCTCGGCCTGACGGACCCCGGCATCGCGCTGCCGATCGGCATCAGCTTTTACACGTTTCAGATCCTGTCGTATGTCATCGACCTCTACCGCGGCAAGATTGCCCTGCAGCGCAACTTTTTCTACCTGCTGATGTACGTCAGCTTCTTCCCGCAGCTCATCGCCGGCCCCATCGTGCGCTATGAGACCGTCGAGCAGGAGATCCGGGAGCGCCAAGTGACCATGGACGATCTCGCGCAGGGCTTCCGGCGCTTTGTCGTGGGTCTGGCCAAAAAGCTGCTGCTGGCCAATCAGGTCGCGCAGGTGGCCACCATCGTCTACAGCGGCAACCCCGCCAATTACGGCTCGCTCATGTACTGGCTGGCCGCCATCGCCTACACGCTGCAGATCTATTTCGACTTCTCCGGCTACAGCGACATGGCCATCGGCCTCGGCCGGATGTTCGGCTTCCACTTCCTCGAAAACTTCAACTACCCGTATATCTCCCTGTCGGTCACGGAGTTCTGGCGGCGGTGGCACATCTCGCTGTCCACCTGGTTTCGCGACTATGTGTACATACCGCTCGGCGGCAACCGCGTTTCCCGGGGGAAGTGGGTGCGCAACATTCTCGTCGTCTGGGGCCTGACCGGCCTGTGGCACGGCGCGGACTGGAACTTCCTGCTCTGGGGCCTGTACTACGGTGTGCTGCTGCTGATCGAAAAGCTCTGGCTGGGCAAGTATCTCGAGCGTCTGCCGAAGGCGCTGCGCTGGCTGCTGTGCATGATCATCGTGTGCATCGGCTGGGTGATGTTCAACCTCACGGACTTTGTGCAGATGCGCTGCGCGCTCGCGCGGATGTTCAGCTTCACGCACGTGGCGCTCTCGCAGTCACTCGCAGCGGATGTGAGCATCGTCCCGCCGCTGCTGTGGATGCTGCCCGCGCTCGTATTCTCCACACCCGTCTGCCGGCGCGTGCACCTTGGCGAGAGCTGCGGCGCCGAGATCGTGCGCAACGTCGTGTGCCTGGCGCTGCTGGCCGTGTGCATCGTCTTTTCCGTGAGCGCGACGTTCAATCCGTTCATCTATTTCCGCTTCTGAGGAGGTTTCGCTATGTATGATCTCAACCGCTTTCTCACCGCACAGCGCCGGGACTACGCCGCCGCCCTGCGCGAGATCCAAAACGGCCGCAAGCGCAGCCACTGGATCTGGTACATCTTCCCGCAGGTCGCGGGGCTGGGCATGAGCAGCACGTCGCAGTACTATGCCATCTCCGGGCTCGACGAGGCGCGGGCCTATCTGCGCGAGCCGACGCTGCGCGCGCACCTGCTGGAGATCAGCAGCGCCCTGCTGGCACTCGACGAGAGCGACCCCACGGCCGTGTTCGGCTTTCCGGACGACCTGAAGCTGCGCTCGAGCATGACGCTCTTCGCGGCCGCCGCGCCGGACGAGCCGGTGTTTTCCGCCGTGCTCGATAAATTCTTCGGCGGGCAGCCCGACACGCGCACGCTGCAGATCCTCGGCCTGTAAGGAGGCGCGCCATGGACAACCTGACCGAAACCAAACTCACATCCGAAAAGATCTACAGCGGCTGCATTCTCGACTTTTACCGCGACACCGTGCGCCTGCCCAACGGCGGCACCGCGCCGCGCGAATTATCGCGCCACGTGGGCGCGGTGTGCATCGTGCCGCTGCTCGACGACGGCCGCGCGATCGTCGAGCGGCAGTTTCGCTACCCGGTGAACGAGGTCATCACGGAGATTCCCGCCGGCAAGCGCAACAGCCGCGACGAAGCGCCCGAGGCCGCTGCGCGCCGCGAGCTGCGCGAGGAGACCGGCATCACGGCGCGCGAGCTCATCCCGCTCGGCCCGTTCTACCCCGCCGCCGCGTACTCGGACGAGGTCATCTGGATGTACCTCGCCCGCGGCCTGACCTTCGGCGAGCAGCAGCTCGACGACGATGAATTTCTCAACCTGCAGGCCGTGCCGCTCGACGAGCTTGCGCGCGATGTGCTGGCCGGGCGCATCCCGGACGCAAAGACGCAGGCAGCCATTCTGCGCGTGTACTGCATGGAGCACGGCTTTGAGCCGAAATAAAAAGAAGCGGCACGCGGCGGTCATCTGACCGCCGCGTGCCGCTTGTCCTGTTCGGCTATGTTCAGTGCCGGTGGAACAGGCCCTTTTTCTCATACGGGGCGCAGGCGTAGCTCGTGAGCTCGTAGCCGGTCTTGGCGATGACCGGGCGCAGCTCCGCCTCCGGGATCTCCGTTTCGGAGAGAATGACCGTCTGGCCCCGGCTGTGCGAGGACGTGACCTTCTTGACCGGAAAGGCATTGCGCACCGCATCGTTGATGTGGCTCTCGCACATGCCGCACATCATGCCGTCGATCCCCAGTGTGATCTGATACATGGAATGTCCTCCTTGAAAAACCGATTGGTTAGATATATCTAATCTCAACTGCATGATAACACCGCCCCGCCCGGGTGTCAAGCCCTGCGGGGCAGAAAAAAGCGGACTTCCGCAGCCGGAAGTCCGCTCTGTTTTTCCATACCGGGTCACGGGTTCGGGAACACGACACGGATGGTCGTGCCCGTGCCGGGCGTGCTCTCAAGCTCGATGCGGCCGTGGTGATACTGCACGGCGTGCTTGACGATCGATAGGCCGAGGCCCGTGCCGCCGGACGCCTTGGAGTGGCTCTTATCCACGCGGTAGAAGCGCTCGAACACGCGGCCCTGATGCTCCGGCGCAATGCCGATGCCGGTATCGGCGACGGTGATGCTGCTGCCGCCGGCAGCGGCCGCGACCGTCACGTCCACGCGCCCGCCGTCACGGTTGTACTTGATGGCGTTGTCGCAGAGGTTATAGACGATCTCATAGATCAGGCGGCGGACGCCGGGCAGGACGGCCGGCTGCCCCGTGACGCTGACCGTAACGCTGCGCGCGGCCGCGGCGTCGTGCAGGTTCTCCGCCGCCTCCTGCGACACGGCGAGCAGGTCGACCGGCTCCGTCGGCATGGCGTCACCCTCGTCGAGCTGGGACAGGCGGATGATATCGTCGATGAGCGTGACGAGGCGCGCGGCCTCGGCGTGGATATGGCCGACGAAGCGCGGCAGATCCTCGGGCTTGACCATGCCGTTTTCGATCAGCTCGGCGCTGCCGATGATGCCCTGCAGCGGCGTTTTGAGCTCGTGCGAGACATTCGCCGTGAACTCGCGGCGGTTGCGCTCGGCAAACTCCTGCTCCGTGATGTCAAAGGCCAGAATGACCGTGCCGAGGAATTTCCCGTCGGACGTGATGCGGCTGATATCGAACTGATACACGCGGCCCGCGCGCTCGGCGCGCACCTCACTGTGGCCGTCCGCAGCGGCGGCCTGAATGGCGGCGCTGATCTCGTGGCTGCGCTCGATGGTGAGAAAATCCCTGCCGACGCACTGCGCGTCCGCGCCGAAGAGCGCCTGCGCCGCGGCGTTGATGCTCAGGATGCTGCCGTGCTCGTCGAGCAGGACAAGGCCCTCGCGCATGCTGCCGGTGATCTGCGTGAACTCGTCGGTCTTTTCGCGCAGCTCGCGCAGCTGCGTTTGGATCTCGACGTGCTGGTGGTGGATGCGCTTGAGCAGCGGCGAGAGCTCCTCATAGGCGTCGTTATCGAGCGGGTGCTCGAGATCGAGGCTGTTGAGCGGATCGACGATGCGCCGCGACAGCCGTCTGGCCAGCAAGCCGGAGAGAATGAGCGCCACGATGAGCACGATCAGCAGCGGCTGAATCATGCCGACGGCAATCATGCCGACCGTCGCGCGGCTGATGGAAATGCGCAGCACCGTGCCGTCGTCCAGACGCTGGGCGTAGTACATGGTCTTTTCCATGAGCGTCGAGGAATAGCGCGTGCTCTCGCCGATGCCGGTCGCCAGCGCCTGACTGACCTCGGCGCGCGAGGCATGGTTCTCAAGGCTCTCGGCGTCGGTCCTGGTATCGTACAGGACGCTGCCGTCGGCTGCGATCCATGTCAGGCGGCAACGGTCGGCCGTCAGCTGGGACAGATAGTCCGTGCCGCCGTCCTCGACGGCCGCTGCGGCGAGACTCAGCTCGTCGCGCAGCTGGTTTTCCTCCACGCCGCCAAAGTAATCGTACAAAAAGCCCATGATGATCAGCAGGCTCGCCAGCAGCACGCACCCGGCCACGAGCAGGATGGATTGAAAGATCTTTTTGGTCATGTCGTTGCCTCCATGCGGTAGCCAACATTGCGCACCGTTTCGATCCGCCGTCCGTAGGGGCCGAGCTTCTGCCGGAGCGTCCGGATGTGCATGTCGACCGTGCGGGTCTCGCCGCAGTAGTCCATGCCCCAGATCTCCTGAAAGAGCTGGTCGCGCGTGAACGCCATGCCCGGATGGGACAGAAACAGGCGCAGGAGTTCAAATTCTTTATACGTAAGCGCGACACGCGCGCCGTCGACCGTGACCGTGTGTGCGTCGAGATCGACGACGAGCCCGCCGCTGCGCAGCTGATGTGCAGCTTTTTCCGGCTGGCAGCGGCGCAGCACCGCCTTGACGCAGGACACGAGCTCCATCACGCCGAAGGGCTTGACGAGGTAATAGTCCGCGCCGAGGTCGAGGCCGCGGATCTTGTCGTACTCCGCGCCCTTGGCCGTGGCCATGACGACCGGGATGGTGCGCAGCTCCGCCGACGCCTTCATGCGCTGCAGCAGCTCGATGCCGTCCACGCCGGGCAGCATCACGTCGAGCACCACCAGATCGGGCTTCTCCGTCTGGAGCGCCGACCAGAATGACACGCCATCTTCAAAGCCGCGGGCGTCAAACCCCGTGGATGAGAGCGTATAGACCTCAATGTCGCGGATACTGGCGTCGTCCTCCACACACCAGATCATGGCTTACCCCTCCTTGTGCACCCCGGTGACCGAGAAGATCACCCACTCGGCGATGTTCGTCGCGTGGTCGCCGATGCGCTCGAAGTATTTGGCGATCATGAGCAGGTCGAGCGCGTACTCCCCGTCGTCGGGGTGGGCGGCGATCTTGTCGATCAGCCGGCGCTTGACCTCGTCGAAGGCGTTGTCCACGACATCGTCCTCGGCGATGACCGTCTCTGCCAGCATTGTATCACGCTTGACGTAGGCGTCAACACTTTCTGTGACCATATGGATGGTCGAGAGCGCCATTTCGCGCAGCAGATCGTCATTTTCCGCCGAACGGCCGGCGAGAAACTGGATGATCTCCGCAATGTCCTCGGCCTGATCGCCGATGCGCTCCATGTCCGTGATCATCTTTAGCGCGGCCGAAATCTGGCGCAGGTCGCGCGCGACGGGCTGCTGCTGGAGCAGGAGCTTGAGGCACAGCGACTCGATGTTGCGCTCCTTCTGGTCGATCTCGGCATCGAGCGGCGCGACGCGCTGCGCCAGCTCCGGATCCGCCTCCGTGAGGGCCTTGGATGCGAGCGCGATGACCTCCTCGCACAGTGCGCCCATCTCGATCATCTCCTTGTTTAGGAGCGCGAGCTGTTCATCAAACCGGCTTCTCATTAGCCAAACCTCCCTGTGATGTAATCCTCCGTGCGCTTATCCTGCGGCTGCGAGAACAGCTGCTGCGTGTCGCCGCACTCGACGAGCTCGCCGAGCAGGAAAAACGCCGTGCGGTCAGAGATACGCACCGCCTGCTGCATGTTGTGCGTGACGATGACGATCGTGTACTGTTCCTTGAGCTGCATGGCCAGCTCCTCGATCTTCGACGTGGAGATGGGGTCAAGCGCGCTCGTGGGTTCGTCCATGAGCAGCACCTCCGGCTCGACCGCGAGCGCGCGGGCGATGCACAGGCGCTGCTGCTGGCCGCCGGAGAGGCCGAGGGCGTTTTTCTTCAGGCGGTCTTTCACCTCGTCCCAGATGGCCGCGCCGCGCAGGGACTTTTCGACGATCTCGTCGAGCCTGGCGCGGTTTTTGATGCCGTGCGTGCGCGGGCCATAGGCAATGTTGTCGTAGATGCTCATCGGAAACGGGTTCGGCTTCTGAAAGACCATGCCGATCTCGCGCCGCAGCTCGTTGACGTCCGTGCCGGGGGCGAAAATGTCCTGATCGCGGTAGCGCACATCGCCCGTGATCTTCACGCCCGGGATGAGGTCGTTCATGCGGTTGAGCGTTTTGAGAAACGTGGATTTGCCGCAGCCGGACGGCCCGATGAGCGCCGTGATGCTCTTTTCGGGAATGTTCAAACTGATATCGTGCAGCGCCTGATGATCTCCGTACCAGAGGTCCAGGCCCTGGACTGTCATAATGTCACTCATAAACTTCTTTTCCTCCTGAAGTATCGCTCAACGAGCGTAGCAGCGCCGTTGATGAGCAGCGTAAGGATCATCAAAATGGCGGCGATGGCAAAGGCCACATCAAACCGGCCCTGCTCCTTGGCGTAAACGTAAAGCGCGACGGTGAGCGTGGCGCCCGCGCTGCTCAGTCCCTCGAAAAAGTCGTTGAGCGCGTGGGCAAAGCCCGCCGTGAACAGCAGCGCGGCCGACTCGCCGAGGATGCGGCCGACAGACAGGATGCAGCCGGTGATGACGCCGTCCACGCAGCCGGGCAGCACCACGGTGCGGATGACACGCCACTTGCCCGCACCGAGGCCGAACGCGCCCTCGCGGTAGCTCTGCGGCACGGTTTTGAGGCTCTCCTGCGTGGTGCGCATGATGGTCGGCAGGTTCATGATGACGAGCGTGAGCGCGCCGGCCAGCAGCGATGTTTTCATGTTCAGAAACTGGCAGAAAAACAGCATGCCCACAAGGCCGTAGATGATCGACGGGATGCCGGAGAGCGTCTCGGCCGCGTACTCGATGGCGCCGATGAGCCGGCGGTTCGTGGCGTACTCGGTCAGGTAGATGGCCGCGCCCACGCCGAGCGGCAGGACGATGAGCAGCGTCGCGATGACGATATAGAGCGTGTTGAGGATGTCCGGCAGGATGCCGATGCGGTCGGACAGGTAGCTCGGCGCGGTGGACAGCAGCGCCCACGACACGTTCGGCAGGCCTTTGATGAGCACGTAGGCGATCAGAAACAGCACGAGCGCCGCCGTGATAATGGCCGCCGCACCCATGAGGATGCGCATGGTGAGAATATAGGCCCTGCGGCCACCGGAAACGGCTTTCTTTTTCATTTGTCCCCCTCCTTATTGCGCTTGAGGAAGAAGTTGAGCGTGGCGTTGATGAGCATGATGAACAAAAACAGCACCAGCGCGATGGAAAACAGCGCCTGCCGCTGCAGGCCGCTGGAGTAGGACATTTCGCTGGCGACGGCGGTGGTCAGAAAGCGCACGCTCTGAAACAGGCTCGGCATATTCGGCACATTTCCCGACACCATCATGACGGCCATGGCCTCGCCGATGGCGCGGCCGACGCCGAGCACGACGGCGGCGGCAATGCCGCTCTTCGCCGCCGGGACGGAAACCTTGAAATACGTCTCGATGGGCGTCGCGCCGAGCGCGAGCGATGCGTCCTCATACTCGGGCGGCACGGCCTCGAGCGCCGTGACGGACACCTTGATGATCGACGGCAGGATCATGATCGCCAGCACGACGATGGCGGCGAGCAGGCTCGCGCCGTCGGCCAGGTGAAACACCTTGCGGATGCCCGGCACGAGCACGAGCATGCCCACAAGGCCGTAGACGACCGACGGGATGCCGGCCAGCAGGCTCACGGCCGATTCGAGCACGGTCTTGAGGCGCGGCGGGGCGACCTTCGCCAGATACACGGCCGTCAGGAAGCCCAGCGGCACGCCGAGCACGATGGCCCCAGCCGTGCCGTATACACTTGTCAGAATGAACGGCAAAATGCCGTACGACGGCTCTGCCGCCGTGGAGGCCCACGTCTTGCCGAACAGAAACGGGACGAGCCCGATCTTCCGGATGGCGGGGATGCCGGAGACGATCAGGTACACGCTGATGAGCAGCACACACCCGACGGTGATAAGGCCAAGGAGCAGAAACACGCCATGCACGACCGTCTCCAGAACTTGAGATCTCTTTTTCATATCCAGCACCTCTGTATATGCGAAAGGCGGCTGGTCTCCAGCCGCCTGTACGCTTGTCTGTGGCTCAGGCCACCGGGACTGCGCCCGCCGCGGAGATGATGGACGCGGCATCTGCAGAGGTTGCAAAGTCGAAGAACTTCTGCGCGGTCTCGCTCAGGGCCACGCCTTCCTTCGTCACGAGGACGAACGGACGCTGCACGAGGTAGGTGCCGTCCTTGACGGTCGCTTCCGTCGGGGCAACACCGTTGACGGTCAGGGCCTTGACGCTGTCCTTGATGGCAGCCAGAGAGGCATAGCCGATGGCGTTCGGGTTCTGGGACACGGTGGTGATGACATCGCCCGTGGAGGTCAGCTCCTGACGGTACTGACAAGCATCCTTCGTGTCGGTGACGGACTCGAAGCCGTCGCGCGTGCCGCTGCCGGCCTCGCGGCCGATGAGGACGATCTCGGCGTCGTTGCCGCCGGCATCCTTCCAGTTGGTGATCTCACCGGTGTAGATCTTGGCGATCTGCTCCAGGGTCAGGTCCTTGACGGGGTTCTGGGGGTTGACGATGATGGCGATGCCGTCGAGGGCGAGGGTGGTCTCCTTCAGGCCGGAGGCCTTCTCGTCGTCCTTGAGCGCGCGGCTCGACAGGCCGATGTCGCAGCGGCCCTCGGAGACGGCCTGGATGCCGGAGCCGGAGCCGGTCGGGTTATAGGTGAAGGTCGTGCCCGAGTTTGCTTCCATGAAGGACTCGCCGAGCGCGCCGATGACTTTTTCCATCGAGGTGGAACCGTCGGTCGAGACCGTGCCGCCGGCAGCGGCCGTGTTGTTGTCGTCCGCCTTCTGGCCGCAGCCCGCAAACAGCGAGAGCGCCATGACGGCAGCACACAAAACAGTAATGATCTTTTTCAAGATGAAGTGCTCCTTTCGAACTTCGATTTTGATTTTGGTTTTTTGTTCCCTACGCTTCACAGGATAAGCAGGGGATGTAAAAACGAAAAGAGCGCTTATGTAAAATGCGTGTAAAATTGTAAAACGCCGCAGTTTGCAGCGCGTTTTTCACCAAATTTCGTATCTCACGTTGATAAACAGACGTTTTCCGTGCGACTGTCAGCAAATATTTCATGAAAAATCTGCGCATATTTTCATCCCCTACGGGGGCTTACAGTTTCGGCCGCCGTCCGTTATACTAATGACAATGCTCCGAAACGGAGAAATACAGGAAGAGAGGATACACGCACTATGCGAAATCGAAGATGGATCTGCCTGCTGCTGGCAGTGCTGATGGTGCTGGCCTGCACGGCCTGCGGCGGGAAAACAGCAACCTCCGACACTGCCGGAACACGCACGATCACGGACAGCAAAAACCGCACCGTGGAAGTCCCCAAGCAGGTGGAGCGCGTCGTGTGCGTCGGCGTCGGCGCGCTGCGCTACAGCTGCTATGTCGGCGCGGCTGACCGCGTGGTCGGCGTGGAGGACTACGAGACCAAGGCCGGCATGAGCCGCCTGTATAACTACGTGAACTTCGATAAATTCAAGGATCTGCCCGTCACCGGCACGAACGGCGAGCCGTATGTGGAGCAGATCATCGACGTCGCACCGCAGGTCATCGTCATGAGCGCCTACGCCTCGTGCGATGCGGACGAGCTGAGCGCGAAGACCGGCATCCCGGTCTTTGTCGTGCCCGGCAGCGACACCACGCTCGATGACGCCGCCTACGAGACCATCCGTCTGCTCGGCGAGCTCTACGGGCTGGAAACGCGCGCGCAGGAGCTGACCAAGTACCTCAAGGGCATCCAGACCGACCTCGACACGCGCACGGCCAAGATTGCAGACGATCAGAAGCCGTCCGTCTATGTCGGCGGCGTGTCCTTCAAGGGGCAGCACGGCTTTGAGGGCACGGAGGCAGGCTACGGCCCGTTCGCGCTCATCCACGCCAAAAACCTCGCCGACACGACCGGGCAGACCGGCGCGTTCAACATCGACACCGAGCAGGTGCTCGCCTGGGACCCGGACATGATCTTCCTGGACTTTAATGGTATGCCCCTGATCAACGAAGATTATCGGGCGAATCCTGCATTTTATAACAGTCTCACCGCTGTGCGCAGCGGCAAGGTCTACTCGCAGATCTCGTTCCGCTCCTCGGCCTCCAATCTGGAGACGGCGCTGGCCGACGCCTATTATGCCGCCTGCGTGCTGTATCCGGAGCAGTTTGCCGACATTGACCCCGAGGCCAAGGCCGGCGAGATCTTTACGGAGCTGCTCGGCTCCAACCCCTATCCCGATCTGAAGGAGGCCGGGTATGCATTCCGTGCCATCACACTCGGCGAGTAAGCCGCACGATTCCGACTACAGCCGCAACCGCGCCAGAAGCATCCGCTTTCTGATCCTGCTGGCGGCCATTCTGGCGCTCGCGTTCTTTTTGTCGCTGCGCGCCGGGTCTTACAACACGCCCGCCGCCGAGCTCATCCGGGGCATCTTCGGCCGGGCGTCGGACGCGAAGATCAATCTCGTCATCCGCAATAACCGCCTGCCGCGCATCTGCACCGCCATGGTCGCCGGCGCGGGACTGGGGCTGGCCGGGTGTATCCTGCAGGCCGTGCTGCGCAATCCGCTCGCCTCGGCCTCTACGCTCGGCGTGTCGCAGGGTGCGACGTTCGGCGCAGCCGTCGCCATCATCGGTCTCGGCCTGAGCCAGGCCGGCAGCTGGGCTATTCCGCTGTGCTCGTTTCTCGGCTCGCTGCTTGTCGCGGCCGTGATTCTGGGGCTGAGCCAGTTCAAGCAGATCTCCTCGGAAGGCATCGTGCTCGCGGGCGTCGCCATCAGCTCCATGCTGACCGGCGCGACCACGCTGCTGCAATACTTTGCCGACGAGGTCGCGCTCTCGTCGCTCGTATTCTGGACGTTTGGCGACCTCGGCAGCACGGACTGGCAGTCCCTGCGCGGCATGGTGCTGGCCGTACTGCTGCTGATCGGCTACTGCTACCTGCACCGCTGGGACTATAACGCCCTGCTCTCCGGCGAGGAGACGGCGCTGAGTCTCGGCATCCATGTGCGGCGGCTGACACTCACGAACGTTGTGCTCACGTGCTTTGTCTGCTCGGTGATCGTGTCGCACGTCGGTCTCATCAACTTCATCGGTCTCGTTGCTCCGCACATCGTGCGCATGGTCGTCGGCAACAACTATATCTATCTCATCCCCGGCTCCGTGCTCGCCGGCGCGGCGCTGCTGCTGCTGAGCGACCTGGCCGCGCGCGTGATCATCATGCCGGTCATTCTGCCGATCGGCGCGCTGACGGCGTTTCTCGGCGGCCCGCTGTTTTTGTACCTGCTGTTCAAGGGGAGGGGCCGGACATGATCTGTGTGGACCATCTCTGCTATCACTATAAGGGCGGGCGGCCGATCCTCCGCGATGTGAGCTTTGAACTGGAGACCGGGCACTTTCTGGCCGTGCTCGGCAACAACGGCGTCGGCAAGAGCACACTGCTCAAGTGCATGAACCGTATCCTCACGGCTGACAGCGGGCACTGCCGTATCGACGGCGAGGATCTGCTCACGCTCTCCCACCGGGAGATCGCAAAACGCGTAGCCTTCGTGGCACAGCACGTGCCCGACACACAGATGACCGTGCACGACATGGTCATGCTCGGACGGCGGCCCTACATGACCTGGGGCGTGACGGAGCACGACCACCATGTCGTGCACGAGGCCATGCGCTATCTGAATCTGGAGGACATGCGCGGCCGGTTCCTCAACCGGCTCTCCGGCGGCGAGCGGCAGAAGGTCATGCTCGCCCGCGCACTGGCGCAGGAGCCGACGCTCCTGCTGCTGGACGAACCGACCAGCAATCTCGACATCCGCAATCAATATCAGGTGCTGCAGATCACGCGCGACCTGTGCCGCGAGCAGAATCTCACGGCGATGATCGTCATCCACGACCTGAACCTCGCGCTGCGGTTCTGCGACCGCTTTCTGCTGCTGCGCGCAGGTGAGGTGTACCGCTACGGCGGCGCGGAGATCTTCGACGCCGACGCCCTGCGGGACGTCTACGGCGTGACGGGCAGCATCGTGGACGTGCAGGGGCACAGGCTCGTGCTCATTGATGACGAAGAAAAGGAGACAAGATCATGACCAACTGGGAAACCTGCGTACAATTTCACGGCCACGCCTGCGGCGGGCTGACGATCGGATATAAGGCCGCGTGCTACGCCGCCGAGCTGCTGGAGCTGTCCTTCTCCGGCGACGAGCAGGTCGTGTGCATCGCGGAAAACGACGCCTGCGGCGTGGACGCCATTCAGGCGCTGCTCGGGTGCAGCATCGGCAAGGGCAACCTGCTGTTTCATATGCGCGGCAAACAGGCGTTCTCGTTTTACAACCGCGCCACGGGCAAGTCCGTGCGCCTGGTGCTCCGGCCGCGGCCGGAGGGGATGACGCGCGAGGAATCCTTCGCCTACTATCAGGCGCAGAAACCGGCTGACCTGTTCGACGTCAAGCCGGCGACCATCCCGCTGCCAGAGCCGGCCAAACTATTTGACTCCTACCCGTGCGCGTGCTGCGGCGAGGTGACGGGCGCCAACTGGATCCGCCTCGTCGGCGGGCAGAAGCTGTGCCTCGACTGCGCCGGGAACTACGACCGGTTCGACGTCTGAGAATAACAAAAAACTCCGGCTTCCAGAACGGAAGCCGGAGTTCAGTTTATCCAAAACCTCGTAGAGTTTCGCCGCCGGAGCGGCGAAAGAAAGTGAGATCATTTTCTTCGGCGACATGTGCGTCGGAGAAAATACTTCTCAGGCTGCAAGTGTGGAATTTGTGCGCCGTGGACGCACAAATTATGCGCGCAGCAGACTGCAGCCTCTTTGTCAAAAAGTAACACTTTTTGACAGTCTCAGCCGCGCAGCAGCGCGAGCTGGTAAAACGCGACGGCGCTCGCCGCGGCCACATTGAGCGAATCGACCCCATGCGTCATGGGGATGCGCACCGTGTAATCGCACGCGGCGATCGTGCGGGCGGCCAGCCCGTCCCCCTCCGTACCGAGCACGATGGCAAGGCGCGGCACGGCGCGCAGGCGCTTGTCGTCGATGCGCAGCGAATCGTCCCGCAGCGCCATGGCCGCCGTTTGAAAGCCGAGGGCGTGCAGCGTCTGCTGCCAGTCGCCGTCCTCAGGCAGATACGTCCACGGCACCTGAAAGACCGTGCCCATGCTCACGCGCACGGCGCGGCGGTAGAGCGGGTCGCTGCCCGCCGACGTGAGCAGCACGGCGTCCACGCCGAGCGCCGCCGAGCGGAAGATCGCGCCGATGTTCGTCGGGTTCATCACGTTTTCCAGCACGGCCACGCGCGCAGCGTTCGCGCACAGGGCGGCGACCTCCGGCAGCGCCGGGCGGCGCATGGCGCAGAGCATGCCGCGCGTGAGATGAAAGCCTGTCAGCTGCGTGAGCACGTCGAGCTCGGCGGCATAGACCGGGATGTCCGCGGGGCAGCGCGCCAGGATCTCGCGCGCCTTGCCGTCCACGTGGCGGCGCTCCATCAAAAACGACACCGGCACGCACCCCGCGTCGAGCGCGCGGCCGATCACGAGCGGACTCTCGGCGATAAAGAGGGCGTTTGCCGGGTCGGCGCGGTTGACGAGCTGGTTTTCCGTCAGGCGGGCGTACACGTCCAGCTCCGGCGCGGAAAAGTCCGAAATATCAAAAATCTTTGCCATAGCTGCATCTCTCTTTTCCATAGGGTCAGCCCGATTATAACCGATTTTGCGCGCGGACGCCACCGGTTTTTTCCCGCCGGTGTATGTCCCGCCGCGCCGATGGGCATACTGGCACTGAGGTGATATTTATGCAGTTGACCCCAAAAGAGGCCAGTTTACTCAAAGATCTCAAAGGGCAGGAGCAGCTGTGCGTGGACAAATATAACCGCCACGCCGCCTGCGCCAACGACCCGCAGCTGAAAAACCTGTTCGAGCAGATCGCGCAGGTCGAGCAGCAGCATCTCGACGCGATCACGCAGATGGAGGGCGGCACCGTCGCCGCCCCGGCGGACTCCGCGACCGTGCCGACGACGTTCACGGCGACCTACAACAACACCGAGACCCCGCAGAAGCAAAACGACTGCTACCTGTGCACGGACGTGCTCGCAATGGAAAAGCACGCCTCGCACCTGTATGACACGTGCGTGTTCGAATTCAATGATGCCAACGCGCGCAGCGTGCTCAACGACATTCAAAAGCAGGAGCAGCACCACGGCAAGGTCATCTATGACTATATGAACACCAACGCCATGTACGCCTGACACCATCCGCGCAAAAACGGCGCCCCCGAAGGCTCGGGGACGCCGTTTTTGTCTGCGAAATTTATTTGGTCAGGCCGTAGCTCCCGGCCAGCTTGCGGAACGCCGGGAGTGAGCGCTCGAGCTGGCTGCGCGCCACGCAGTAGGCCAGGCGCGCATAGCCGGGGCAGCCGAAATCATCGCCCGGCACGAGCAGGATGTCATAGTCCATCGCGCGGCGGCAAAACGCCCGGGCGTCCGGCTCCGGCGACTTGAGGAAGAGATAAAACGCGCCGTCCGGCCGTGCGCACGCATAGCCCATGTCCGTGAGCGCGCCGTAGATCAGCTCGCGGTTGGCGGCATAGGCCGCGATGTCCGCCGTCTGGCCGAGGCACTCGGCCACGGCGAGCTGGAACAGCGACGACACGCACACATACCCCAGCGCGCGCCCCGCGCCGAGCACGGCCGCGTGCACGGCGGCGTAATCGTCTATGGCCGGGTGCAGGGCGAGAAAGCCCACGCGCTCGCCGGGCAGGGACAGCGTCTTGCTGTAGGAATAGCAGTAGATCGCGTTCGGACAGATCGCGGGCAGGAACGGCACCTCCACCCCGCCGTAGACCAGCTCGCGGTACGGCTCGTCGGCAATGATGTAGATCGGGTGGCCGTAGCGCGCCTGCTTTTCGCGCAGGAGCGCTGCCAGCGCCTCGAGCTCCGGGCGCGAGACGACGACACCGGAGGGGTTGTTCGGCGAGTTCAGGATGAGCAGCGCGGTCTTTTCCGTCACGGCGGCCGCGAGCGCATCGAGATCGAGCGCGAACGTGTCCGCCCGGCACGGCACAACGCGCACGCTGCCGCCCGCCGCCTCGGCATAGACGGCGTACTCCGGGAAGTACGGCGCGAACACGATGGCCTCATCCCCCGGACCCATGAGCGCGCGCGTGAGGATGGCCAGCGCGCTCGACGCGCCGTCGGTCATGTAAATGTCCTGCGCGCGGTACGCCTCGCCGAAGGTGTCCGTCAGGTAGGCCGCGACCTTTTCGCGCACGGACGCCATGCCCGGCGCGGGCGCGTAGGCGTGCAGCTGCGTGGGCGGCACGGTGCGCAGCAGCCGCTCGACCGCCTCCTGCACGCAGTCCGGCGGGTCGATGCTCGGGTTGCCGATGGCGAAGTTATAGACGTTTTCCGGGCCGATCTCGGCCGCGCGGCGCTCGCCGTAGGCCGCGATCTCGCGGATGGAAGAGCCGCTCTCGCCCCAGGCAACCATTTGTTTCGAGATCATGCGTTTGCCTCCTCCAGATACTGTTTCAGGTACAAAATGGCCTGACGGTAGCCCTCGAAGCCGAGACCCATGTATGTTTTCACGCACGCCATGCCGGCATAGGAGATCTGGCGAAAAGGCTCCCGAGCGCTGACGTCCGACAGGTGCACCTCCACCGCCGGGAGCGCCACGGCCTTGAGCGCGTCGAGAATGGCGACACTCGTGTGCGTATAGGCAGCGGGGTTGATGACGATGCCGTCGGCCGTGCCGTAGGCCGCCTGAATGGCATCGACAATCGCGCCCTCGTGGTTGGACTGGAACAGCTCAACTTCCACGCCCGCATCGGCGGCGGATGCGCGGATGAAATCCTGCAGCGCGGCAAAGTCCCGGCTGCCGTAGATGGCGGGCTCACGCAGACCGAGCAGGTTCAGGTTCGGGCCGTTGATGACGAGAAACTTCATGCCAGCACCTCCAGAATTTTGCGCACCGTCTCCTCCGGCGTACCGTTGTTGTCAATGACCGCGTCGGCGAAGCGGGCGTACAGCGGCGCACGCTGCGCGTAGAGCGCGGCGAGGTCGCTGCGCTGGGAGATGGGGCGGCCGTCCTTCGGCAGCAGCGCGAGGTCGCGCTGGAGCCAGAAGATCGTGCCGTTCTGGTGCAGGAGCGGGTAATTTTCCTCGCGGCAGATGCTGCCGCCGCCGGTCGCAAGCACCGCGCCCGAGCGCTTGCCGAGCTCGGCGAGTGCGGCCGTCTCCCGCGCGCGGAAGGCGTCCTCTCCACCGGCGGCAAAAATGTCCGGGATGGACATACCCGCCGTCTCGACGACCTGCGCGTCGCTGTCGAGCACCGGGCGGTGCAGCCGCTCGGCAAGCAGCGCCGCGATGGTGCTCTTGCCGCTGCCGGGCATGCCGATGAGGACGATATTTTCCATCTCCTGCCGCAGCAGGCGGTGGATGCGCAGGATCTCCGCGTCGTCGATCACCGTATCGGTGAACACCTCGCAGCTGCGCTTGGCCTGCGCCACGAGCATGTACAGTCCGCCCGCGCACGGGATGCCGAGGCTTTCCGCCTGCAGCAGCAGCGCCGTGCGCGCGGGGTTATAGACGATATCGAGCACGCCCGCGCACTGTGGGAACTGCCGCAGATCGACGGCGGCCCTGCCCGTGTTCGGGTACATACCGACCGGCGTGGTGTTGACGATCACGCGCGCGTCGGCGTGGCGGTCGAGATTGTCGTAGTTATCCGGCCCGTGGCGGGAGATGACCGTCACGCGCGCGCCGAGCTGCTCGAGCACGGCCTGAATGGTCGCGGACGCGCCGCCGTTGCCGAGCACGAGCGCCTTTTGCCCCGCAACGTCGATGCCGCTGTGACGCACGAGGTACTCGAAGCCGAAGGCATCGGCGTTGTCGCCGTAGAGCGTGCCGTCCGCCCGGCGGACGAGCACGTTCACGCTGCCGAGCCTGCGCGCGATCGGCGAGAGCTCGGCGCAGTACGGGATGACCGCCTTTTTATACGGGATGGTCACGTTGAGCGCGTCAAAATCGCCGCCGGTCAAAAACGCCGGCAGGTCCTCCGGCGCGACCTCATAGAGCCCGTAGGCATAGTCCGCGAGCTGCGCGTGGATGGCCGGCGAATAGCTGTGGCCGAGCTTTTCGCCCAGAAGTCCGCACCGCATCATCACACCACCTCTCGGTAGCTGCCGAGGTAGGAGAATTCCTCACACAGGCCCGGCAACTCGCCCATGAGCTGCTGGAACTGCGGCGAATAGACCGACGTCTCGAGATCGAAGTAGAACATGAACTCAAAGTCGCGCTCCGGCAGCGGACGGCTCTCGAGCTTGTTGAGGTTGATGCCGAGCGCATAAAAGCGCGAGAGCACCTTGTACAGAGAGCCCGGCTTGTGCGGCAGCACCATCATGAGGCTCGTGCGGTCGGCGCCGGGATAGATCTCGAGATCCTTGGCGATGCAGATAAAGCGCGTGTAGTTGTTGCCCTGATCCTGCACGGAGGAGGCCAGGCTCTCGAGCCCGTAGAGTCCAACGCACGCGCGCGACGAGAGCGCCGCGACGTCCGTGCGGTCCGACTCGGCCACGCGCTTGGCAGCCACGGCAGTATTCTCGCAGCGCACGACCGTCACGCCCGGCAGGCTCTGCAGGAAGCGGCCGCACTGGCTGATGGCCTGCTCGTGCGAGTAGATCTCCTTGATGTCCGAGAGCTTCGTGCCGGGCTTGGCCAGCAGGCAGTGGTCGATCTTCAGGCGCACGCTGCGCACGATGCGGAAGTTGTGCTGCATCATCAGGTCGTACACGGCGTTGACGGAGCCGGCCGTGCTGTTTTCCAGCGGGATGACGCCGTAGCGGCACAGGCCCTTTTCGATGGCGGCAAACACCGCCTCGAACGTGGCGCAGTAAAACACGTTCGGCATCGTGAACAGGCGGTCGCACGCGAGCTGGGAATACGCGCCCTCCACGCCCTGACACGCGACGGCCGGGTGCTCCGGAAACAGCTGGGGCGTGCGCGCGATGGCCTGCTCGATCTCGGCAGTCAGCGGACTCGTGACGCCGAGCAGCCGGTTCTGGCAGCTGCGGCTGAGCTCAAAGATGAGCGAGTAGAGCGACACGGCGTATTCGCGCAGGTCCTCCGGCGCAGCGTCCGCGATCTGCTGCAGCTTCGCGCGCTCGCGCCCGGCATCGAGCGCCGGGAGATTGTGCGCCTTCTTGTAGCCCGCGATCTGCGCCGCGACCTCCATGCGCTGGTAAAACAGAGCGAGCAGCTGACTGTCGATGCCGTCGATCTGCTGGCGATAGTCACTAAGTTCCATGGTCAAGCTCCTTATTCAAGTTCTGTGTTCTCCGCCGCGGGAACGGTTTTCAGCGCGGAAAGATCCGTCCAGAAGCGGGGGTAGGATTTGTCGGTACAGGCGCAGTCGCGCACCGTGACGGGCGCGGTGCAGCCGCTGGCGGCGGCGGCCGCCGCCATGGCGATGCGGTGGTCGTGCTGCGGGTCGACCGTGCCGCCGGTGAGCGCCTTTCGGCCGGTGACGGTCAGGCCGCTGTCGTGCACCTCCACCCTGTCTCTTATACACATCTCCGCGCCCACGAGACTGCAGCTAATCTCGTAT
>ENA-OZGM01000078-OZGM01000078.1-human-gut-metagenome-genome-assembly--contig:-NODE-78-length-54522-cov-69.010649_pt1 | contig 54522 bp, 81 predicted proteins | sample MGYA00244655_ERZ653656 | MGnify/ENA primary metagenome ERZ653656 (study PRJEB26926, sample SAMN06164991) | human gut metagenome | biome: ENVO:00009003; feature: ENVO:2100002; material: ENVO:00002003... | reverse complement strand
AGAATGGCTATTAGCAACTGGACTAGCCTGAGGAGTAATTTCAGGTTCAGAATGGCTATTAGCAACTGGACTAGCCTGAGGAGTTCCTTCAACAATATTTGGTTTAGAAAGTTGTTTACCTCTTTTAATTACCTCTTTAACACTATTTTTACCAAGACCTATAGATATACTAGGTAAAGACCAATTATGTTCAGAAGTCATAGATAAATAGTCCTATCTACCAGGATTTAACATACTAGATTTCTATGACTATATCTATAAATCATCTAGTAATTTCTATATTTCTTCTTTAGGTTTGTATTGATATTCAATAGGTTTTTGTTTTTTAGAAGGTTTTACAGCTACTCCATTAAGTAGCTATTTTGTTTCCTCAGAAGCTCCTTCAGAACCTTTTTCCTAAAGCTCTTTTACTTGAGCTTGAGTTAATCTTTGAGTTTCTTTTCCATTATTTTTAAAAGTATACCTAGCTTCTCCAGCATTAAATTTATCAGGTAACTATTTTATTGCTCTAGCTGCTCCTCTACGCTTAATTGTATTTGCCATAGAACTAACAGCACCCTTAGCTCCCTACAATCCATAAATAAGATTTTTATAATCTTGTACTGTAGCAGATCCATCTCGTAATTTATCTAAAGATTTAATTCCTTCTTTAAAGTTATTAGCAATAAAATAAGATTGAATAGCCCCTGAAGAAACCTATAATATTTTCTTTAATTTTTTAGCTTTAGTAGCAGTTCCTAATCCAGGAATAAATCCTATTAAGCCCATTCCTAAATTCATAGCAGCATTTCCAGCAACTTGTCCAAAAGATGCTCCATGACTAATATCACTAGCCAAATCAGCTCCTGTAGTTAAGATAGTTCCAGTACCATTAGCTATAGGATTAGCAGTAAAAGAAGCTAAAAAATCTGTAGCTGCTGCTATAACAGCTACTTTATCAGCAGTAGTGAGAGTATTAGTATTTTTACCCATACTTTTTACTGAAGACCTACCAAAAGGAGCTTGTTGTGGCTAAGATTGAATTTTCTATTTTTTAATAGCATCTTGACGAGCTTTTAAATCTTTTGAGTATTGCTCTCTTAATTTTGCCTAATTACCAAAGATACCTCCCCACTAATGTTTACTTATATATTTCTTATATTCATTATTTCGTAAATTACCCCAAGATTTACTTCTGTAAAACTCTAAGTTATTACCTCTTTTACGCATATACATATAGGTACCATCAGAGTTTCTTTTAGAGTTCTTCAATCTCCATACAGTACCTTTAGATGCTCCTACATAAGATGATACATCATCACCTATATTATTTAACTTTCCTGTATCTAATAACCATTCGTAATTATAGTTGATCCAGTCTAATTTAGATTTTATAGGAACAATACCACTAGTAGTATGTCTATCAGCATTTTTTAGAGAATATGCTTCATGAATATCAGAAGTTAAATCTCCATGTATAAAATCATCCCATTCTTGATCACTAAATTTATTTATATTAGTAGCTTTATCAAATTCTTTACCGCTTTTAACAGCAGGTCCTTCTAATTTTTTTCCTTTAGAATCTACCATAGAAGACTATGCTAATCTAGAAGGAACATAAGAAGAAGCCTAAGCCTTTGGAGAATAATAACCGTTAGTTTTTAACCAATTCTCAAAAGCTTCATCTTCTCTTCTTTTACTAACTGCATCTATTTCTGCCTAATTTTTAGCTAAAGCTTCTTCATTATTTAAATTAATAATCTACTGTCTCTAAGCTAAATACTACTATTGCTATTCAGGAGTCATAGTATTATATCGAGCTAATTCTTCCTCTGAAAATCCTCTAGTAGGATCATCCTCTGTTGTCTATGTCTAAGTACTATCAGTATCAGAAACTGTAGTACTTAAATCTCTAGTAGCTAAAGCATTATTAATATAATCAGAAGTAATACCTAATGGAGCGTAAGTAGCTACATTAGAAGAAGCTATAGCAGCATCGAGATTTTTATAAAGAGCATCTTTATCAATTCCATCCCAATTATACTAAGCTCCATTAGTAGTTAATTCATTTTTATATTTAGTTAATCCTTCTTTTATTTTAGCACTTCTATTAGCAATGTCATATACTCCATTTGTCAAAGTATCATTTTTCTAAAATAATTCCCAATCAGGATTATTACTACCAAACCACTATTGATTTAAATATGAAGTAACACTAGGTATACTCTTTAAAGACTTATCAGCAGGTTTAGTAGCAGTCTGCATACCTTTAGCTATCTAATTCATAAAAGCAGCAGTTGCTCCATTAGCATCAAACTTACTTCCTATCCAATTATATTTTTCTTGTTTGTTAGTTCTAGCACCAGTATCATCAACTATCTAGTGCATATCATTTATCTCATTTATTTCACCATTCTATACTCCTTGAGCATAGTTATGTAAAGAATTCCAAGCTAGCTAACGACGTTTATTACCCCATCCCTACTAGTCAGCAAATTCTTTAAACTTATCTGGGTCAGTAATTGCTCTAACAAAATCTGCACGAGTTACATCACCTATTCCCGAAATTTTTATATTCTTTTCTGCCATAAATTAAAAAAGGGGAACACCAAAAGATGCTCCCCTATTAATTTTTTACATTAAATTATTTCTTAATTCTGCGTACAAGTCTTCCTCCCTTACGGTATACTGGCTGACCTGCTTCTTCTGGAGCACCACCTTGACCTTGTTGAGCCATCTGTACCAAAGCCTGACACACTTGCATAGCCATATTACAATCTTGATTCTATAAAGCCTAAGCTGCTGCTTGCAACAACATAGCCATTGGATCTTGTTCTGCACCAGCACCCTATTCCTCTGGAGCACCTTGTTCTGCACCCTGAGGTGCACCTTGTGGAGGCATTGCTCCACCTTCCTAAAACTTTTTAATAAACTTATATTCCATAATTAATTATTGATTAAACTTCATTTTTATAATTATATACACAGTTTTATTCGTACAAAATAATAATAACTAAAACTATTATTATATAATTATAACGTTAAATTATTCATCAGTGTTATCTTTATCTTTTGGGCTATCCACATATTCAGGTTCTCTAGAATCTTGACGTTTTAAAACTTTAAAGATGTATCGACCAAGCGCTCGATAGGCTCCATCAGTCTTAGATGCTTCTGCTTTTTTAGCCTTCTTTATAAGAATTTTAGTTTCTCTTCTACTTACAATACGTTCTCCTCCTTTTAAATTCATTTGAGTGGATCCGTCAGGGAAAAGAACATGCATAGAATATTCTTTATCATCAGAATCTTCTATTACTAGCTAATCTCCTTCTTCAATACCTGAATTACTATTTACTTCAAGAACATACTGAACGTCATTCTCAGTAATAGGCTCTTCGGACATTGGCTGTCCCTATTTAACTGATACTACTTCCATATCATCGTCTATAAAAATTATATCTAATGAAATAAGAGTATTCTTCATCCAATAAGATAAGTCTTGAGGTTCATCATATATAAATAACATTCCCTAATTTTCAGGTAAAGATTCTCGATCCATTAAACCTTTTTCCTATTTTTCAGGAGTATCAGCAATCTCTACTTTATATTTTTTATCTCCTATAGTAATATCTACTAAATTAGATTCTTTATCATTTATTTCTGCCATTATTCTACCTCCTTTATTAGTCCAGTGTTATCTATAGTATTATGAAGAATTTCTTCAGCTAATAATTTACCTGCTTCTAATGCAGCTTTTGCAGAACCATCTTTCATTAGCTCTTCTAGTTTATTAGTCACTGATAAATTAAAAATTATCTCGTTTCTTTCTATCTCTGCGGTCTATTCTAACTTATCACCGTCTTTAGCAACAACTGGAATACCCTTTTTAGTAAAATCTTTATTATCCATATGATTTAATCTAGCATGTAAAGCTCCCTCAGGAATAACATTCATATCTCTAGAATTAACTTTTCCCCCTTCTTTAAAGGCTCTTACCTCATCTGTAATATTTAAAGAAGCTTCTGGAAATTCTTTAGATAATGCTTCAGCAATCTATTCCTATGTGAAATTAAATAAAGAAAATTCAGAAGGAGTAAATGTTTTACCATCTTCAGACCAACTTCCTCCCTAATGAAAATCATCATTATATTTAGATTTGGTAGAGAATAATGGATCATCATAATATCTTTCTAATTCTTTATCTATAATAGGCTCTTCTACCTTAGATTCTTCTTTTACTAATTTAGAACCTTGTTTTGCTGACTTTATTCTTTTAGTGTATTCTTTTATAGATTTATAAGAATCAAATAATTTAGCTCCTTTTTTAGCGACTAACATTCTGCCGGAGTTAGATAAATCATAACCTCCACTTATATCAGTCTAGTACTAATTATTATTAATAGAATTCATTTGATTACTTCTAATATCATTTAAATCATTTCTTTGAGCCCAATCCCACATAGTATCTTTCCAATTATTAGTTTTTGCAATAAATCTATTAGCTCTTCTTCTAGCACCTGAATTCCATCCACTATAAGAACCTTCTCTAGATTCAGCGTCTGCAATATCTTCCATTGCCCCACTATAACCTCCTGCTACAGAACTTTGAGCTTGTCTAGATTGCCAATCTTTACCAGTAGCAGCTATAGTTTTCTTTCCTGTAAGACCTCCAATAAGCTTAAAGGCAGCTAAACCTGCACCTAATCCCCATCCTACTCCAGGAATCATAGAAGCTATACCTCCTACCGTATTTACTGCATTTTCCCAACCTGCTTTTCTCTAATTACCGAATGCAACCTAAATACCAGCATTAGCTAATCCTGCAATACCAGAAGCACTTCCCATAGAAGATAAAGCTCCTTTAGCTCCTGCTTTCAATCCTGAGCCTATAGCTGCTGTAGTTAGAGATTTACCAGCAGCTTTTGCAGCACCTGCAATTGCTCCTACAGCAACATTTTTTAAGGCAGAATTAGCTGCTCCACCAATCATTCTAGTAGCAACTCCATTAGAATTAATAAGTCCACTAGTTAGACCATTAATAGAGCTTTCTAAGCCAATAGAATTTCCTAATTTATTAATAGCATAAGAAGTTGCGTAATTCTATATATTAGATCCTAATTGCTACCTAAATGATGGAGTTGTATAAGCTTCCATCTACTGAAGATTCATGTTTTTCATATCAGGTCTAGTAAATCCAGACTCTGATGTTATTGTCTAAGGGACATTACTATAGCCAGTAATATTAGAAGAAAAGTTAGAAAACTAATTACTAGCCATTGAACCTATATCAGGAGTACTAAACTATAAATTCTACTAGGCAGTGATAGAGGCATTATTAGGACTAAAAGAAGAATTAGGATTAGGGAGGGACTATCCAGTGCCTCCCCCTAATTCAAATTTTTTAATTTTTTTATACATAACTTAGTCTATATGTTGTTAATATTCCAGTAATGATAGCTAAGTCATTTCCTGTATATCTTATCTTTATTTTTATATATTTATCTTTCATAGGAATCTACTAACGATAAGTCCATCCTGTAGTATCTACATTTCCTAAGTTATAAGTATTAGGTAAATCTTCATCACTAATTTCAGTTTTATCCAAATCGTTAGGAATCCAATTTAATACAATAGGTGGTTTACCATCTTTCCAAGTAGTTTCGTTCTTTTGAGCAATATTAATAGAAGGTATCTAAATATACCATTCATCTTCCTAATAATAAGAATTACCTTTTATTACTCCATGTCTAGGAATAGGTAAATTTTTAACATGAGTAGCAATATTATACTAATTTAAATCCTCATATCTAACTATTTCAGAACCTGAAAGTCTAGAATAATCCCTATCTGAAGGAGAACGCATAGAATGATAATAATCTTCTATCTCATTAACAGAATCTAATCTATTATAATATAATGGGAATATAGTAGATTTAAAATACTACTAAGGAGTTACTCCTCTTTTAGAATCATTATATAAATGATCATAAGTAATATCTGAACCTAGTTTTTGATAAGTATTTTTAGTTAATTCCTATCTATACCACATATTAGGTTTATCTTTACTAAATTCATAGCTATCTCCATTAATTTCAAAATGGAAAGATTCAGGTTCAGCTTTATTAGATATAATCTGTAAGTTATCCCAAATTTTCTATTTTACAGAATTATCTTTTACAACAAATTCAAATTCAAATGGATGTTGTTTATTATACCAATAACAAGGTTTAATATGCTCTTGAGTATCAATTATACCAGCCTATCCATGTTTCCAAAAATTAGTTAAAAATGCTGGAAGTTTTTTAGTAACTTCTGTCTCCTATTTATTATAGAAAAACTCTGAGAATGTAAAATACAAAGTAAAATCATAATAACCGCTATTAATTAAAGTAGGTTTATTAAAGGTATTTGTAGAACCTGATTCTTCAGTACCTAAAGTAGCTCTTATATTAATAGCTAATAATTTATCATTTAAGATTTTATATATTTTGTAATAGCTACTTAACCCAGCCTAAGAAATATCCTAAGGAACTAAATATTCTCGTCTATCTGTTGCTACGTTATTTTTTTCTTCCTCTGACTATCGTTTATCCCATTCTGCTAATATATCAGATATTTTAACTTCTATATAAGCTTTTCCTTCTTCAATATTACCACTAGAATCAATGTTTATATTTGATAATATCATAGATGATTTACTTACTACTGAATCTCCTTCTTGAGTAAAATACTAAAATTGCACATACTTCTCAGAATGATTTAGTCCAGGTAAAATTTCTAAGGTAATTTTTGTCTAACCTATATTTTCTGGTATATATCTATCATATATACCTTTTATAGACATTATTACATTCATATTATTTTCTAAAGAATTAACTGGTAAGATATTAGTACTAACAACTAAACCACTTTTGCTATTACTCATCATATCATTTAATCCTAATTTTGCTATATATTTAGATACACTTCTATCAAAGGTAAAGAAAATATTATCTATATTGGCAGAATAAGATGGCAACCATGAATAAAATGTTACAAATGATTTTGTAATTTCATTATAACATAAATTCCAAGCTTTATCTTCAAATCCATATTTCTAATCATAGAAGGTAAACATTACATCATTTTTATTAGCATTATAATGAGTCTTTACATTTCTAATTCCTATAATAGGGGTTGTTTCACGTTCAGATAATAATAAATTATCTACTAAAAATTTGTTTACTTTAAAATCAGAAATTGTTTCTAAATTCTTTCCGTCAGTCCTCCAAATTTTCTTGGCTACAGTATCTACCCCATATACTGCATATGGAGTTTTCACGACGCTCTCAGCCCACTAAGAACCTATCATATCTGAAAGTACTATCTACGGATTTTCAGGAAGAACATTTTTAGTATTAATAAAAATTGCTCCACCATCTCCTTCTCCAGTTTGTATTCGCTCATTTACTGGTAAAAGTACCACACCATGTTCAAATACACATATAAGACTAGATCCCATAGGTACTAATTTTATAATAGAACCATATTCTTTAGTGTAGTCTACATAGTTAGTAGATTTAAATACTCTATAACCATTTCTATAAGCATCATTTATTGATATATCAGAATATATAATACGATTCTAATAAATATTCTTTATATAGGGTACTTCAGGAACATTAAAATAATATTTCTCATTTAAAGTACTCCTTAAACCATCATTATATAAATAAGATTCTGGTATTTTATTATTACCTGAAATTAAATCCTACTAATATGGATACCAAGCTCTAGGTCTACCAAATATACCTTTTTCATTAATATTACTCTCATCAATAGAACGTATTGATAAGTTAGTAGAACTTCTTAACTTAAAGGTAATCCAACTACCAAGCTATACAGCATTTACATCTCCTCTATTTATTCTCTATAATTTTTCAGAATTATTGGCATCATAATTATTTCTCCAAGTATCTTCATCTAATATCTCATCATTATAAGGATTAGAAGAATCAGCAAAATTACGATTTAATCTATGTGTAAACGTACATAAATAACAATCTCCTCTAGCTAAAGTAGTGTACTAATAAGGGTTATCTTTATAATCATCTAAATGTCTCCAATCATGTATAGCAGTGTTTATATCAATCCTATCTCCTATGGAGTAATAAGCAGTATTATCATCATAACGTATGGCGAAATAATTAGTCATCTATGATTCAGAATATCCTGGAATATAAATATTTATTATGGAATTATATAAAATATTTCCATTAGATTTTATTCCTATATAAGGAGAATAAATTCCTCTTACTAAATTTGTGGCATTAGTATCATACCTTTTATTAGATTCAATATATCTAAACTAATATGCCTCTTCAGCATCTCCTAATTTACTTCTAAAAATAGTTTCATCTATAGCTACTGAAGGCACATCATCAGTTACAGATATAATCTTAGCAGAAATTTTTAAAGATTTTTGTTTATTAGATGCAGTTTTAGGATAATATAATCTATGATTAGTAGTTTTCCACTATAAATCATCATAAGCATGATTATCACCTTTTATTACATAATTAGTTCCAGTAAATAATGAATTAAATCTAGACTAATTTAACATAAATTCAGGACATATGGCAGTTAATATATTAGAAGAGCTATTATAATTATTAGTTAAATATAAATGTTTATCATATTCATTAGATAATTTTCTGGAATAATTGTTATTTATAGTTTTTTTCAAAAAATCTGCTAAACTTGAAGGTCTAAGAGATTGTGGCGTTTGCTAATTTAAAAAAGACTCTATATAAACATTTTCAGCTTTGATAGCCGGGCATTGAGCTTCCTAATCATAAGGCATAGTAAAAGCCTAAGCTAATAATGTTGGATTTCTTTTCTATCTTACAAAGAACAATCCTTTGATATCATAAGTATCTTTTAAATATTTAAGTACTACTGTAGGTACTAAAACTTTTATAAAGTATAAATATTCATCGGTATTATTTTCATTTATAGACTTAAATTTTACAACTCCTTTAGCATTTTCTAGATCTTTTCCTCCGTGTATACAATTTGTATCCTCGTCGATAGTTATATACTATCTTTGCCCAGTATCATCATATAAATTTTCAGGATTTATTTCAGAATTACTTGCAGTAGTGTAATTACTAATATCATAAATATTATTACCACCTCTAATATTAAATACTTCTGATAAAGAGTTATCTGACATTATATATACTACTCCAAGTCTATATATTTCATTGTCCCAATAGCCTACGTTATAGTATATATTTTTAGTATTATAATATTCATAACTATTAGTAATACTACTATCATCTTGGTAATTGTAGTCTACCTACCCTATTATATTTTTAGAATCTTGTTTCTATAAAGTAGGGAGCATTCGTAAACTTAAATCCGCTAAATCTTTATACGGAATATCTGGCTTAGTTACATTACCTAAAAATAATCTATTCTGGCATTGAGCACTAGTTTTAGCTTTACTAGCCTAAAAGAACTAATTATTAATTTCTGAAATAGGTATTTCAGTAGAATCTTCTAAACCAGTTACATTAATAGTACAAATCTAATGTTTAACTATATACTTATCATTTATTTTATAAGCTTTAATACTTCTAGTTTGGTAACTATCACCAGTATTTCTAGTATAATAAACAGTTATATAGTTGTAACTATAATCTATATTATTTAACTGAAATGATACTGCTTTAAAAGCATTTTCATCACTAATTCCCCCATCAATAGAGAATGGATCACAATCATTACCTTTAAATATTGCTACTACTCCGGAATCAGCAACAAAGTCAGTTTCATTACCATCTGCGTCAGAGTATTTAAAATAAAAGTTATAGTTACCAACTTTCAACTATCCTGAAGAATTTACTCCTATAAACTTAACTGTAGGAATACTATTTATTCGTTTATATAAAGAAGAGTCTAAGTCAAAGGAATCCTAATCATAAATATTAGTATCATTATCTCCAACTCTATCAACTAATTCATAAGTATTTAATTCTGTAGTAGAAAATCTAGAATTAATTAATCTCGGAACATTTTTATTATCATTAAAAATAACATTTACAGTACCATCATAAGATGGCTATATATCCATAGTAACTGGATGTTCTAAGTCAAAATTTAATAAAGGGGTATCTAAGTCTACAATACTTCCAGCTTCCACATTACTAGATTCTTCGAAATCTATCTAAGTATATAAAATATTAGAATCTACTTTATGTTGTTCGTTTATATTGAATTTACAATTATATAAATCACTTATAGAATTAACATTAGTAGGTAATATCTAAGAAGCATCTGATCGTATATAAGAATTAGAATTAAAAATATATCTATTAGGAAATGAATACTGACAAGTATCTATATTAAAAAATACTTCTTCAGTAATATATATCTATTCATTTATATTTCCTGCGTTATCTAAATAACAATAGGTGTATTTCATACATGGAATAGATTCTATTGTATGTATTTGAGAAGTGTCTGATATATTCTAACAATTTAAATCTTCTTTGGTATGAAAGTTAAAATCATAGACTATTTGGTTACTAGCCCTTACTAATTTAAACTTTAATGTATTAATACTAATATTATACTAATTTTTTATATTATATATTAATACTTTATTATTATTAGTAGTTTTAGTATCAGTAATTCTAAAATTATGGAATGGATTATACTCCCATGCCATATAACCCTTGTTACTTAATTGATATAAAAAAGGTTTAATAGTAATATTCATTATACTAATTTTTGAGAATCTGATGGAGTACGAATAAGATTAATATATGGTATTCCCTCAAATGTAAAAGTTGCAGTTTCATCATCATTTACACGAGAACAATATCCATATAAAGATTTAGGTAAGTTATTAGAAATACTATTAGCATAAATCTAACCATCTTTTATAATAAAATTAGAATCTTGATAGACTTTACCATTATCTAACCTATAAACCTTTCCAAGTATAAGAGACTGTCCAGAAGATGTCTAATTATATACCTATTTTCCGTTTATTATACATACTGAAGTATTATTTTGTAAATCTAAAATATCCTATTTTATATCAGGTATTTCTATAATAGGTATTTCCATAGTACTACTATCTTTTACAAAGATATTTGTTTTAGCTAAAGCTGATAATCTATCGTTCTTAAACGTATCCCATATGTATTTATTAAAATTAGCATCAATAGAATTTTCATTAAATTTTAAAGATAGGTTTATAGTAATAGAAGCGGTAATTGATCCATCACTTTCTATATTTTTATTAGGAATAAATATTACAGATTCATTATCTAAAGACGTAAAATAATCACTTAAAGCATCAAAAATTACTTTTAAATTTTTATTAGTATAACCTCTATATAAATTACTACTAGGAGTTGCATCACCCCACGAGTTCTTATAAGATCCAAAAGTTCCAAATAAATTAATTAAAGCGTATCCCTATGTAATATCTTTTACGAGAAGTACTGGACTATATGGGTAAACTCCTGGTGATGCAGTTTCAGGTATGTAGTATCCATCTTTGGATCTTAATTTTTTTAAATACTAACCATTTGATCCCTAATAACTAGAGTCATATTTTTTATCTAACCCACATATAGCTATAACATTTTTATTACTATAATCTAAAGTATTTATAATTGTATCAGGTAATTTTACTCCATAAGTGTTTTTAGTTGTTCCAAACCAATTATACTATGACCAATTACAAGTAATTGAAACATAATTATCGTGATGTTTACACTATGCTCCGACTAAGCTTGTATAGTTTCCAACAGATTCATAATCTTTAATTTCTCCAATTAATACCTCAAGGTTGTCATAACCTGTAGTTTCAGTTCTACTATATATAGAATAAGAATTTGATATATGGTATTGATTATCCGGAATTAATAAATCCTGAAAATTTTTATGCTAACTTAGTGGAGATAGTTTAGTTATTTTAGATTTTCCTAATTTAGCTTTATAAGTCGTCTAAGCTGTTCCTGTAATTGTAGAAGTAATTATATTAGAATTTATAGAGGATTCGGCACTATCAATCTTTATAGTATTTGATTTCACATCAGCATGTGTAGAATCTGTATCTATCATACTAGATTTCACATTTATATTAATAGGATAATCTTGACTTACTAAATAGTCAATATTAGCTCTTACTGAAGTATCTTTAAAGTTATAACCCTAAGTCAACTCATGAATTTTATCATCAGTATTAGTAAATATTCTATCACCTTCCTAAACTAATTCTGGAATATTACTTATTTGGGTATTACTAAAACTATAAGATATATTATAATTAAAATAATTACTAGGTATTCTTAATTTATCTTTTATATCATCCTACTTTTTAGCTTTTTTCCAACCTTTATAATCTTTTTTATCAGATATTATTTCAGCAATAATAGGTGTATTTTGTTCATCAACTACACTAACGTTAGTTTCTGTGCATACTGGAAAGTATTCAGGCTAAGCCTTAGAATTGTATATATAATTTGTATTATCTAATGTATAGTAACAATCTAAAAAAGAATCATAATCTTTAATCGTTGGATATTCAGAATTTCCATAATACGATGGATTATATAATCCAGTTATAAGCATCCATCTGTAAGTATGCCTTTCCTGAGAATTATACTTCCATGAAATATCCACATAAAATAATTTATTAGGTATAACAGAAGTATTATAGTTAGAACTATCACTAATAAAATTAGAGATATCAAAATTCTCATTAAATTCTCCATTATAACTTACTCTTTCTTTAGTGAAGAATTTCCATTTTAAAGTATTATAAGCTACGTCATAAAAAGAAAATGAAACTTCAGAGATTACATCATTTTCTCTAGGATAAGACTCAAATCCCCAAGTTAATAATACTCTATCATTATTTACATAATATCTCCAGGCATTTAATTCCATTTTTCCAGAGTTTATGTTATCTGGATTCAATTCTCCAGAAACACTTTCATCAGGAATTTCTCCAAACTTTAAACCATTATCATAAAAATAAGTTACTGGATAAGCTGTCCAAGAAATTTTATCAGTAGTATTTAATGGTAAAGTATACACTTGGGAAAATGAATAAATATTAGTAATTTTATCATATAAAGGATACCCATATCCTAAATTATAATTTTTATTATAGTCGTTAGGAATTGAGAATGGTAAATTATAAATTGAATTGTTATTTATAATAAATTGAATACCCCTAATAATATTTTGGTTACTTTTATCAAAATAATACTTATAACCCTCTAAAGGTTCTACTAAATTTTTAGAATTTAAAGATTTAGATCCATCAGGACAGTTATATTTGTAATTTACATAAATTAATAATAATATTTTAGAATCTATCTATAAATATTTCTAATTCTATATTAAAGGTAATTCAACATCAGAATAGTCATTATCTGTATGTCCTGTATATATAGGATTATTGATAGTGTTGTTATCATCTAATTTTTTATAGCCAATTACACTAACTTCAATGCTCTATACTGTATTATATTTAGCATACAAAAATAGTCTACCAAATAGTTTACTATTATAGGTATTTAATTTACTCTAAACATTTGTCTAATCCATTAATTCAGAAGATACTAATCCATCCTTATCTTCTGTAGACATTTCATTCTACCAATATCCACAATTAAATTTATATAAATCAGAATCAATATTAGAAAACTAAACCTATTGTCCTCCTTTATAACGTTTTAATTGATTAGTAATATCACGTAATTGCCCATTATTATCTAAAGTAGCTACTCCAAAAGTATACATTCTATTCATTGGAGTTTTTACTAATCCATTTTCTACATTGTCATAATTAGATATAAAATTTTCTCCAGTAGAATCGATATTATCTGTACCAAACATACTAGATATAGGTAAACCTACAGAGAATTTATCCCCGGATCTAATAATAGTTCCTTTAGGGAATATTTCACATTTAGTTAAAAGACTATTGATTCTATACCATTCTTCATCATTTTCTTCTTTTATATAAGTAACATCCGGGAATTTAAAAGTTGGAGTTATTTCTGATATTTGTGTAGCAGTTTTCTATCTCTAAGGGGAGGGGAAACAACCTATCTAACCTTTGTTTGTTAGAGGATTATAACAAGCTATATAAATAATTCCTCCATATTCCTTCATTCCGATAGGAATATATCCTGGAGGTAATTTAGCATTTTCTACTCTAGCATTACCCATATCATTTTGTAATACCATTTCATTACCATTCATAGTAACTAAAGTAGCATTTAAAGCATCTGTTAACACCGTATTAGGGGTCATTAATGGATGATTATCTAATACCATCCCTTCGTTGAATGTATTTTGTGCTTGCATTTACAAATTCATATTTAGTATTAGTAACTGATAAATTTTCAAATTTTAAAGGATTTCTTTGATATATCAGTGTAGCATCTTTACTTATAAAGTTAGCTCTGTATCTAGTACTACCAACATCTAAAGGGTAAGGAATTTTATAAAAATAGGATTTAGAAGGTTGTGCCACTTTGCATTCCTCAAAATATTTATAAAGTATCACATTTCCATAATTAAACTTAGTCTTAGGTCTTCCTCTAGAGTTTTTAGACTATTCTATTTTCTCATACTACTATTTGGTTATACCAAAATAATAATAGCCATCATATTTCTTTTTATTCCAGATACTTAACATTCTTATCTTAAATGCTAATTTCTTATAATATTTATAAAAATGTTGTAGAGGATTGGTACATATTTTGCCCATATAAAACCAAAAATCATGACGATTAATTAGTATATCTCCACCTCTACTATTAATTATATAAATATATCTCCATCCATATTTTAGTATCCTCTATATATCAGAATGAGGAATGAAAGGAAATTTAGCATAAACCTATTCATAATAATCATCTAAAGTTTTTACTTGCATTAACAGTATTTTACACCATTGTTTATATTATTTATAAATTCATCTCTTAAAGAAGTTCCTATATAACAAGGTTTAGATCTCATTAAATATTTTCCCATCCATCTAAAAGATAATTTATAAGTAGTAAAGTTAGTTTCTAAGAAATCAATATCCTAATCTCCACCTTTCTATCTTCTACATTTAAATTCTTCTTGAGAAGTTCTTCTTACATATATTTCAGCATACTTTTTCCCAGTAGGTAATACAAATGTAGTATTATTTCTTATAATATCAGTTATTACTAACTACACACAATAACATAATATTCTAGAACATATAATACACATATCAGCTGTTTTAAATATATTTTCAAAAGAACATCCATTAAATTTTAATTTCTAAAATGGAAATTTAGTATATAAATCTCTTAAAGTAAAAGCATAACCTAAAGCATAATTCATTGTCTTTTAGTTGATTTGTTGTAGCTGTGTCGATGCCAACTTACTTTGGCATCTAGTATCTCATTTATCTCATTTTGATTAATATGACTAGGCACTCTTGCAGCATCTAAGTGTTTATTTAACTTAAGTTCTATCTACTAAGCCATTTGCATTATATTAGGATTATTAGTGCTTATAGAACGTTTAAATAATGTCCAATATGCACAATAATCAGCTATTGCTATTGCTTCATCATTAGTTAATTCAGGAAGTCCATTATCATCTAATATTTCTCCATGATATATTACTAGTACAGGCATTCCTGCGGCATCTTCAAAATGTAAGGCATGATCCCAATACTAAAATTTAGCAAAATGTCCATGTCCATATAATATATTAGTATTACGTTTAAAAGCTTCAATATATTCTTCAGTCCAGTGAGAATTTAAATCTCCAAAAGAATTTTTATTAGTAGTTCTATTCCAATCCTCTCCTGGGAATAATACTGCTTCAATATCATCTTCATAACAATTACATGGAAGAGGTAGAGTATTATTACAATCTATATTTCCTATATATTTATAAACTCTAGTTCTTTTATTTCCAATAGTTTCAAAACATACTAAAGCTAACTCTTCGTAATCTTCTTCAGTTAATTCTATGCCATACATCTACTATAAAAGAACTAATGGATAATGAAAATCAACCAGCTGCATATTCTTGATTATTTGGTAAGTTTGGTGGAGCAACTTGTCTATAATAGTATAATTTTAATTTTGTTAATCTCTATTTAATTTCATTATTAATAAAATTAAAATTATCATCTTCTAATGTTTCAGAAGAGCAGCAACTATATCTTTCAAGTTGTCTAGGATCTTTAAATATGGCTATAACAGAAACTTCTTTTAATAATGGAGCATTAAATACCCAGCAATCATACATACCATTCTCATTTGGAGCAGTGTCTATAAAAACTAAAGGCTTAGTAACTTTACGTCTTCTATATTTACTATAGGTAAATGAAGGTAAAGAAGTATACCATAAGAATGGTAACTACTTATCTGTAGAACCTATATACTGTATAGCCTACGCTCCATAGTCATTTAATAACTAAGGTATTTCAAAATGCATAGTAGGAGTTCCGAATTCCTTTTTACATCTACAATTCTCTATATTTTTACAATCTACAGGAATGCAATTTATTTCAGTAAGTAAATCTTTATAAGGTAATATTCCTTTTAAACTATACTCTTTTATTACCTAAAGTCTCATATCTACTATATCATCGGCTGTCTACTCTCTAGACATTGACATATTAGTATGGTAACCTCGCAATCCTGCAACAACATCATTATGTATTGCTGAAACTAATTTGTCTAATATCATATATAATAAAAAAGGCGGAGGCAATACTGCCTTCGCCTCTTATTTAATTAGTTAAAATTATTTACCAACCTTTTTAGCATAAGTTCTCTCTACTTCTGCCTTAAATGCGGTTAAATCAGCCGCTACTTGATTAGCCTTTATAGCAGCATCTCCTGTAGGAGCCAATGGTGTAATACCAGCGGCTGTAAGAGCTTCTTCAAACTAAGTCTTAACAGCCTGATTTACAAAGAATACGTGAGTAGTAACACTCTTAGTTTCCTCGCCAACGGCGTCTCCACCGAGAATACCTCTATTCTCACAGTATTCTAAAGTATATTGAGTATAAGTAGCACCTACCATAGGTCTATCATCCTGATAAAGAGCGTTCCATCTAGTCTGCTCAGCAGTTGGGAGTCTGAGATTACGCATAATCCACTCGAATGTTCCAAAGCCTTCATTACCAAGAGTAATAGTAACTACACCAGTTACTCCATAGTTTTCAACTGGAGCATACTCACCTCTAGGAGTGCAGCATCCTGTAGTAGTACCAATACTAGGATCAAAGTATTGAAGTTCTACCTTAGAGAAAATCTGATAAGGATCCTGTGCTGTCAATACCAACTTAGTACCTTCTTTAGTAGCTTTAAGCTGTTCAGTATCCATTGTAAACAACTTAAACTTAGTAATCATTTTGATTACCTTATCTACGATATTTTCGGCTTCTTCAGTAGAGGTTGCTGAGAACTCAAAAGTCCAAGGGCGACCTTTAACAACCCAAGTATTAGAATACAATGGATTATTATTGCTCTGTGCCAAATGTACATAAATCTCTACTCTAAATGTGCCTTTAGTAGCTTTAGTAGTAGTAAGTACTTCTTGTACTTTAGACATATCTATAGTAGCTACAGCATTAGATTGAGCTACTGGGTCTTGTTTGTAAACAGAACGAATATTCTTTACTTTAAATCTATTTACTCTTTTTACATCGAAGTACTTAGAGTCTCCTTTAAAAAGGTCCACACTTGGATTTGTATAATCCTTAGCACTGTTAATTACAGTAGTTGTTGTAAACTAAAACATAATTTAAATTAATTTAATTATTGTCTACGAGCCTATTGAGGCTATTCCTATTGTTGAGCTGGCTAAGCAATAGATTGTGAAATAGGTATATTTGATTGTAATCTAGGATCACCGTCGTGTTCCATAACTAAATGTACCAGCTCGTTTACTATCTCTTGACATACATAATCTGGAAACTCCATAATTTGTGAAGTATCCTCTGTTAAATCCATTTGCTCTTGTGTTAATCTAACAAACTACGGAGCTTTAATATAATCAACTGCTACTTTTGTTAATGTAAACACTGAAGTATCATGACCATATCTGATTTCACATCTAACAGTAGAACTATTACCATATCTAAATGATGCATTTTTCTCTACCACTGACTAATCAGCAGTTCCAATTTTAATAGTTCTAGTAAAGTTAGCTACTCCTTCAGTTGAATCCTATTTCTTAGAACTATCTGTTCCAGTGCCAAGTCCTTTATCCTCAGGAGCTGTATAAGGATTTGTAGGAAGCTTATCAGAAGTATTTACATTATGAATGTAATAATAAGGTCTCCAAGGAAGAGGTCTATTATAAAAGTCATTCATAATTGTAGACCAACTATCAGAAGTAAGTCTTTTAGCAGCAAAAGCCACATCAGAATTAGCATTCCAACATTTATGCTACTTTTTTAAAGTATATATACAAATGCAATTAAGCATATGCAGATAATCATCGGGAAGATTTACTTCAAACACTGCTCCATAAGGATTTTTAGCATTTGAATATAAAGCATCACTCTAAACTTCAGTAATACCTGCTGTAGTATATATGTCAGAGGCTCTAGGAGTAAGAACTGCTGTAGCTTTTAATACTCTTAAATCATCAGTAGTTTGCTGATTAATATCATAAATATTATAACGTTTATTTATGTATTGGTTAACAGCTTTATTTATATAATAATTGAACTCATCTAAACGCATGCTAGGAGCGTGCTATTTAGATAATTCAATTAAACAAGATTCAAGTATTTGTCTTGCAGTCATAACTAAATTTTATTATTTAGTTTTCTTAGTATTTTTTGTATCTTTTGTGTCTTTAGGAGTTATAGTGTTATCAGCTTGTACATATAATTGTGGATAAGTGGCTCTCATAATTAATCCCTTTAACTTAGCATTATCAGGATCTGACAACCAATTAATAGCTGCATCATCTGTAGCACCTAAATAATTATCATTGAAGCAAAGTAAATTATCCTTTACAATAATAACATTCTTTTCACGAGCGTCAATTAAAAGAATACGCAACTTAGAACGGGCATCTTCGTAAAGACCAATAATCTTAGCAGGATTCTTCATAGCAATTTGAATCAAGAAGTCTGTAATATCTGCACTAGGTACATTATCCATCTTCTTACCAAGAACTTTAGCTCTAGTAATTTGACCTTCTCTACTATCATCAATAATATATTTCAATGCCTTAGACAAGGTCTCTGTCCTCTTAACTCTACGTACAGAATCAAGTCCAGGATGTTCAATATAATATTCTGCCAAACCGTAACGTGGGTGAGGATTCTTCCATCCCATTGTACCATCAATTAAATAGTTACCATTAGCATCCTTAGCGTAACGGTCAGGAGCAATATATGAACAATTTTTAATACATTCCCATAAAGCTGCATCTTTCATATTTTCAAGATTGAATTGAATGCCATCATAAATTTTAATTTTAGCATTTTCAGCTACTAAATAAACCTTTTCAGCACTCAAATTCTCCTTATCAGATTCTGATAGAATCATATTTCCTCTATCATCTACTCTTCTTACGCAGCTAGGGAAAGAACCTGTTTCTTTATCTCTACATGGATTTATAGTAATATTAGAACCTACTTTACTATAAACACTACGTAAAATTACAATATTATCATTATATTCCTATGTCATATTAATTCTTATTATCAAATACAAAATATAAGTAGACAGATTACTCTGCCTACTTTTATCTTAATAATTGTTGTTTACTATATTTATAGTAAAACTAACGTAGTCTTTATTATTAAACTTCGCGAGCAATAAAGGATTTGTATGGGTTAAATACACCAATACCTCCATAACCCCAAACAATAAGTTTACTAGCAGCAATAGCACTAGAAACTTCTCCAGAAGATAAACCATCTGCGCCACCTACACCAAGCACTTTATTCTGAATGAATTCACCATTCTTGAAAGTGAATTGTGCTACACCTGGCTTACCAGTAGAATCATCTGGACTTAAATCAATACAAGCAATAAATCCTTTCTCGTTACCATATTCACGAGAGAAAGCTCTATCAACAGTAAAGACTAATGTGTTACCAAGATAATTGTAAGAAGTATAGCCCTTAGCACCAACTTCTACTTCATCATTAGCCTTCATAGAATATAAGAATGTTCCATCTGTATGGAAGCTTTGCAGATATTCTCCTAAAGTTGTAGTAATATCAGCATCAGCTTTTTCATTCATAACAAATACCCACTTATTTCCTTTAGGATTATTAGCTTTCTATGCCATTGTAGTAACAATAGTGTTAAGAACATCTACTGTCATCTTATTATAAGCATACTTATCAGCATAAGCTTCAATTTGTGGAATCAAACCAGGACCAATATAAATAGGTCTACCAGTTGTTGGGTCTTGAATTGTAGACTTACCATTCTTATCAATAGAACTCTTATTAAACAGTAAACCGTTGTTCTTAACGAACATAAAGTTCTCAAGCAGAACTTTTTCCTTCTTGTCCATCTTATAAACAGTCTCCTACATAGCTCCATTACCCTTACCTTGAGAGATATTTACAAAAGTATCTTCCATAGCAGCATATAATGCTGAGTAGGTCTCATCGTTACGGAACTGAGTAATGTATCCACGGAAACGTGAAATATTGCTCTGATATTTGCAGTAACCTTCTTCATGCATTTCTGGCATTGAGTTACTCTAGAATCTTGTCAACATACCAATTTGACAAGCGTCCTTATCAAGTACTGAACTGTAATCATCATCAATCAAACGTCCTTGAATTTCCCAATAATTATCAGCACGTCTCTGTGGTCTAGTAATACAAATAACTTGCTGTCTAGACTCTTCAATCATAAAGATGTCATACTTTTGATAGTAATTTTCTTTAAAGGCGAAAGTAATTTCTGTACCATTAGCACCATCTTCTGTAGGTACGGCAGCGAATTCAATACGTTTAATTTGATTAGTTTGAATCTCATATTCATACATTAATGAGTTCAAACGCTGGAACTTGTTACCACTCTTAGTGTTATTATAAATAACATTTTTAAGTGAAGTAGTTAAATACTCAGCAGTGTTCTAAGGATAGAGATTTGCAACAATTCCCAAACGAGCAGGTTTTACACCTAAGAACTTATAAAAATCTTCATATGTTCTAGTATTACCCATAGTAGGGACTTGTGTAGTAAAATTTGCAACTAACATAATTTAATTAATCTTGTAAATCGTAAATATTTTTATATTTATTAGGTTTAGAGACCAATCCAGTCTTCCTTGTTTCCTTAGGGCCGAATATTACGGTCTTCTTACCACTTTTACCATCTTCTAAGCCTTTGGCATAAGAAGTACGGCGAATTTCTGTTATCTAATGCTCATAGTAATTCCGCATATTATCAATAGCTTCGTCTCCGTGAAGAGCATACCAAGACATTTTAGTAAGAGTTTGTGGGTCGTTAATTGCTTTATTAAGATAGCTCATACCAGTAGCATCCTACTAAAACATAAAATTATATAACTCCTACTTATCAGCATTTGATAGATTAAATGCAAAGTCATTACCCTAATCTAGGTTATTTATGGAACCAATAATAGCTTCTTGAAACTACTAAAGTTGCTCAGAATCTTGAGCCTATTTTTGAGCCTACTCTTGTTCTGCCAATTCTGTCTCTTTTTGTTGATATTCTGAACGAATACCTTCTACCTATTTAGAGAATAAACTTTCGTTTTGTTTAGCAGAATCTAGAGCAGCAGCGGCTGTCTCATCATCAACATCTGGAACCCGACTCTTTAAATCGAGTAAGTACAAGTCATCATCAGAAAGTTCGTCTACTTTATAAGAGACTGGCTATTCCTACTGATAATTCTTAATTGCTTCCTAAGCAATATAATCGGCATATTGCTAAGTTGTTAAATTGTTATTACGAAGATAATTGATTAATTGTATCTCGTCCTCGTCAAGATCGTCAGAATCATTATGAGTATCTTCACGAGTTCCTTTTAAAATATTCAACTAATCTTCTAATGGCAGAGAATCAAAAGGTAATTCTTGAATCTGTCCATTTTCATCTTCGTACTAAATTTTATCTCGGTCAGTAATGTTTTGTTCTTTAAGTAACGCAGTGATTACGTCTTCATCTTCATCTTCCTAATGTTTGTCCTCATCATTATCATTGTTAGGGACATTATTATCTTGATTAGAGTCATTGTCTGGGTCCTAATTATTAGGAATCAGTACATCATCCATCAAATCATCATTTAAGTCATTAATTCCTATTGCCATATTGTATATTATTTAATAATATTATACTATGTTAAAAAAAATAAAAGTCAAAATAACAAAATTACTCAGTTGAAGATTTTAATTTATCCTATAAATCTTTCACTGCTTTTTGTAAGTTAGCTACCTAAGATTTTAATATAGTAATATCACTTGTATTTGTACCCACATTACTGGAAATAGTATTTAAAGTAGAAGTCCAATTATCCACTACAGATAACACTCCGGTGTTAGTAATAGATAAACCATTACCTACCATAATTCCTCCTAAAGTACTAGAAGTTGCTATAGATAAAACATACCTGTTAGAATTTACCCACTTAGTAGTAGCTAAATTTTGAGAATTGTCTTCTTTAGGTAATTCCCATCCCTCTTCTAGTCTAGGAAAATTATCAGATTTTTTAAATACTGTATTTATTAAATTTGGAGTATCTAGATTTGGGGATATTAAAATTTGATTTTTTGTTATTGCACAATCAGAATAAAATCCATTTGTTAAAGAGTCACTACTATATTTTTCAGTTATATCTCCTATTATTACTGAATAGGTATTATTACTATATACAAACTTTTTATAGTCTGTAGTAAATCCATAAATAGTAGGATCTTTATATTTATAGTAACAAATTGGCTAATAAGTTAGTGTTGGAATATATTTATCACACTATACTTTAATAGACGTTCCTGAAAGTTCTACTATAGTAACTAAATATTCTATATTCTAAGAAGAATCATCATCATAAATATTAAAGTACAAATAATCCCCTACTTGATAATTGTCTATAGAATACTTTAAATATAAAGTATAGTAAAAATTTTCAGAATCATTTATATTATTTGGGTCTGTAGAATCCTCTATATTTGTAGAATTATCTATAATATCTGTTATAATATTATTATAATTATAATGATACTATAAATTATCTAAATTATTGGAACTACTAACACTAATAGTATCAGCAACTATATTATTTATTTTTAAAGTAGACTTACCTCTAGAACTAGTAATGTAAAAAGAGTTATTAATATCTTGTAATTCCTTTATGTATAAAGGTTTTTCACATGATATTGAATTTTCTGATAAGTTAAGTAATTTTGTATTATTAATTTTAAAGTAATGATTTTTAGAATAATTAGTTATACTTTCAGTATACTAATCTAAACCTATATTTAAAGAAGAAAACTAGTTGCTATTTATAATCTACATAGGTATAGAAGACTATATAACGTATAATCCTTTTTCTTTTATATATACATATCCATCACTCACATTCTGCTAAGCCTCTTCCAAAGTATCATAATATATGCCAATATTTTTTTGTGCCTATATTTGCTACTCCTAAGTAATATTTAACTAAGGTAAATAAGACACTTGATTCTCTCCAGTACTACTATTTAATGGTAATACAGTATCCTAATACTTTACATATAAAATATCTTTAACTAAATATAAACCATTATCAATAATATTATCTTTAGAAGAAGCTTCTTTAATAATATCAATATCAACATTTATTTTCCCATTTTTTACTAGGTCTATAAAACTAGAACCTATCTAAACTTTTATTCCTCCTCTAGTTTTTAATAATAAATCTCCACTAACATTACCAACTGTTTCATAAGTTCTTCCAAAGAATTTTTCCATATTATTCTATTGTTATTGTTATATTGTTAGGATCTTTCAGTAATTCTGTCATAATTTTATTAAAATAATGTACAGAATTAGTTACTTTACCCACTACATCATTCTTTCCAACTAATAAACAGCCTAATGTATCCGATGGTTGATTTCCTGGATGTGTAAGTACTCCATCAAAACCAGGAACATTAACTAAGCGTGGTAATTTACCATCGTAAGGCTTAGCCCAACTACGATTTTTAAACTTAGGACTTACTGTACCCATATCTACCTTATAAGTACCAGTAGGAATAGCGGTCTAGCCATAGATCTTTTTCTTTTTAATCTCATCTTCCGACATATTCTAAGTTAAACCTCTGTCAGTGTCCTCTAATGTATTTGCAAAAAAAACACCATTGATAAATAACTTACCAATGGTGTAATTAGGTTTTTTAGCAATTCTTTTTACTAAAACTTTTATCATTTATAAAATTATTAATAGTTTCTTGCTACTTCTCCATTAGTTTAGCTATCTAAGAAAGAGAATCTTCAATTTTACTAAATCTCTATTCATTTTGCTATTTTTCTTTTAATACTGGGTTGAGTTCTAGAAGAAGCTTATCTGCCTTTTGTAATATTGTTTTCTATGTATCTACAGAATCTATAATAAGTTTTGCATTAGTCTTCATTGTCTCAAGTTCCTATATTAAATCTTTCTAATCAGTAGCTAGTACCAAATTATTAGCTCTAGTAACAGATAGCTATTCAGGTATAGTATAAGTAGCTTGTTTATCTTTTACATTTATAGTAACATCAATTACTATTTTACCTTCTAAGTTAGGTTGAGGTATTCCTACAGCAGTAACAATACCCTCATCAATAGTTACATTCATTTTATCAAGAATGTATACTTTGTTGTGTTGTTTAATGTCTCTAAATATCATATCGTGATAATAAAAAGCCCAAGAAGTTAGACTTCCTGGGCTTATGGTTTACGCAGTAGTAGTTGTAGTTGGTTTTAACTATGAAATTAAATACTAATTCTGTCTAACTTGACTAAGTTCAAGTCTAGCATCATTGTATTTCTACTGCAAATCTTGATTCCAATGTGTATTAAGAGTATCAATTATATGTTGAGTATTACGTTGATTATCTCTTAATATTTCGCAAGTTTGTGTTTTAGTAGCATAGTTTGTAGATGCAAATCCTCTTTCTACTCCAGTAGTTAATGTGTTAATAGCATTATTTAAAGAATAGTTAGTGTCGCAGATTTTACTAGCTATAGTACTTGTTTGATTAGCAGTAGCTAATTGCTATTCATAACCCATCTTTAATAAATTCTGCTAAGTCTGGCAGCATCCGTTAATAGATTACTATTCTAGTTATCTGACATTTGATTTCTAATGGCATTTAACTATCCCTAAATTTCTGCGTTCTAAACACTATTAGCATTAGTTCCCCATAATCCATTTCTTCCAAACATCATAAGGAATACTAAATAGATAAAAGGATTATTCATCCACTAATTGTTGTTTAACATAGCAGCCATTGCCATTGGATTATTGTTGTTCTTACCCATAACAGAAGCCAATAAAGCATCATTGTTATCAGTACAATAAATTTTTTCTACAGTGTCGCTCATAATTAAAAATAATTTACTCAATTTTTCAAGGAAAAACTCATCTATAAATACTAGTATCTAATTGTATTGTTAATATATATTAAATAATGTTCAGCCAAAATAAAAAATAAGGAATTATTAAAAATAATAACTACGTAGCCACCATTTCTAATAATTCCTTATTACTTTATTTGTTAATTAAATTTAAATAAAAGATTCCCAATCAATTTCTAAATTCTTATTCTTTACATCTGCCATCCATCTGCAAAACTAAATACCTTCATATCCATCTTTATCATTTGCTACTTCCATAGCATATATTATACAAGATTTAGCATCTTTTAACAATAAAGGGTAAAAATCTGCATGTGCCATGTTGGCAGTATAAATAATATCTCCTATAGTACTACTAATTGGGATAATATATCCTAATTCATCAATAATCTATTTTACATCAGAAACATCCCAATGTTTATTAGTTCCATCGGAATTAACCATCTATTCACTAGCAAAATCTGCTAATTTAATAGTAAAATGTTTACCATACTTTTCCAAGTACTACTCTTTTGGTGTTAAAGATTTAGAAATTTTTTTAATAATTCTCATAGTCGTAATAATTTAAAAATTTTACTGTTTATTTACTTTATCTAAAATAACTTGCATATTATCTTTTATATAATTAAGTAAATCTTCCTCAGAATCTTTAGGTGCATTATAATTTACATCAATATGGTCTGATGTAACTGTTTTATAATAACTCATAGTCTTAGAATTATTAGCATCTGTCATGCTAATATTAAATGAATAAGAATTATCTAAATTAATATTCAAAGATCCTGAGATATTATATTTTTCTGTAGAATCACTTATTTGATAAATTTCGTTTTGTTTTGTTATTTCCATTACTTAACAAATAATTCATAAAAAGCTTCCATAAGGTCAGCAGCTTTTACTTTCTGACCATTAATCTCATACTCGCCATCAGAATTTACATCAAGAATATCGCCATACTCATCTTCTGTAAGTGTGTCTTCAGGTACATCCTTAATATCTTCATTACCTTTTTGTACAAGATATTCCTGATATTCTGAATTAGCTTTATTATTCAACTCATTAAACTTAGTTTCCTCTTCAGGAGTACGCTCTGTCTTATTAGCTAAATCTCTTAATTCATCTGAAACAATTTGCTTACTAAATTCTTGTGTATCTTCATCAAACTGTTTCTTAATCTTATTATAAGACATTCTAATTCTCATAATCTTTACCTTTAACTCCTTAGAGAGTTCTTTGCCGTTACCAGCTAAAAGAATCTTTGTAATAAGATTCTGTTTTGTCAAAACATCATTTAAAGTCATAAATCATTTATTTTTATTAATACATATATAATTGTATATTATTTAGTTTAGAATAAAAGTTAAAAAGTGTTAAGAACAAAGAAATTCTATCCACAAGTCATACCAAGAAGAATATACTAAAAATCGTGAACGACCATCATCAAATGCATTACTTATCTAATTCCGACCTACAAGAATACCACTATTATTTGCGTTTATTATGTTACACCCAGAAGGCATAACCCAAAAATAGCCATTTCCACTTCCATAACTCTACAAATCCTTCAGTAATATTATCTAACCATCATAACCTTTATTAAATATTATCAAAATTCCTCTTTCGCTCATTAAGCCTGCTCTATCAGCAATAATACAGGATATCTCTGTTGTTGCACCTATGTCTAAACATTTATATGTATAACCATCATAGAATCTAAGAGTAGGTAATAATACTGATTTAGATAGATAATATGGTTGTATTCCAAGGCCTTTAGTAATAATGTTTCCACATACATCTAATTTTTGTGTAGGACTTATAGTACCGATGCCAACAATACCTCCTCCCTGGCATAAACTAACGTTAGTAGAACTTCCATAATTTATAAATAGATTATCACTACTATTAATTTCATTAGTGCTTTCTAAACGAATACTACCCATTCTAATGGAACTAGTTGCAATCAAATTCGATACTGTAGGAGAAGTAGTTGTTGAGGAAGAAGCAGAAATTTTAACATTAGCCCAATAATAATTATTTATATCATTAATTAAAGCTAATGTACCACTTACTGATGGTAAATTAATTATATTTCTATAATTACCAGTAGATTGTAATCTAGTAGAAAGATCATATTTATCGCTATTATCATCATGAAAGTCAATATATTTACCTACTTCCATTACTCCATCGCTTTTTACAGTAGGTATACATCCATAGGGTGCAACATTACGGTCATTAACTGGATAACCGCCTAAAGTATCTGCATTTCCAGCAGAGGCGGCGTAAGCTACTCTAAAGTTGCTAGGATTATATACATAGTAATCATTTTCATTATTACCACCCCATAACCAATTAGGTTGACCATCTTTACCGTACCAATGCCACCATGATTTATAAGAAAAAGCAGAAGCATGCTATCCGTCAACAGTATCAGCGTTACCTGTAGATTTTGCATAATTCACATATCCTCCTAAAGTGCATCTTGTGCCACCAGGGTCTGAATCACTATAACCTAAAGATCCTCCATTATAAGAACTAATATTGTGTGCATAAGTTACCTAGACTTCTCCAAAAGGATCATAATTACTTTTATCTCCCTATACCCATACATCCCATATATTTCCAGAAGAATTGACACATGTAAGAGTTCTAACAGCAGTTCCTTTCCAAATTGCATAAAATATAGGACTATTACTTCTCCAATTTATTGTAAATTCAGCCCACACCTCTCTAGCACATTCTGAAGGAATCCAGTTAAAAGCTATTACAGGCTCTAAGTCTGAAGTACTATTAATAGTAATTGTAAGTATTTTAGTCCAAAATCCCTCCTTAAACTACCTAAATCTAAACTATTTCATTTTTATAAATGAACTTGCATGGTATCCATCTAATAAATCAGCATTTAAATTAGTATTAACAGTTCCGTTATTAATAGGGATATTGCCATTGGCATTTCCTTTTAATATATGACCACCTGCTCCAAGAAGAACATAATTATCATTTGATCCAGTCTTTATTAATCTTGAGGCTTCGAACCATTCATTTCCTTGACTTCCAGTTAATCTTATTCCAGCAGGAGCTCTAACAGAATCATATGAGGTATACACTAAACTCACTGCCTAAGAATTACTTACATCCTCGGCAAATACAATTCTTCCAGAGCCTCTATTCCAAGCCATATTATCACTAGTACCAATTACTCTAATAACAGGAGTAGTTAAAAATTCTGACTATAATCTTGTAGCATATAATGTCTAACTACTAGTCTACCAACATAATTTATCATAAGATTTATAAACAGCTCCAGTAGATTCACTAGTATTTTTGTGAGCATTTCCTCCCCACACTAGAGGATACCAAGCAGCATCTGTAGCCTCTAAATATTGGTGTAATGTTACACTACCTTGTATATCACCGATATCAGAAGTGTCTAACACTCTATACTAACCTTCATTCTGCCAAAACCAGCCATCTAATGTAACAAACATTTTACCATTATTCTCAGAGATAGCTATATCTCCTCCATTATAACTATAATTAGCTGCGAAATTCTAACCTCTAGGATTCCAAGTGCCACATGACAGATTTTGTCTATTTAATTTAGCATCAAGAAGACTATTCACTTCTGTCTCTGTGTAATAACGAGAATCCAAGGTAGATGAGTAATTCTCACTATCTAAAATAGTTCTCCAGGATTTCCACGGATAATCAGCAACATTTCCGTCTGACTAACTCCTCCAATAAAGATTTCTAGTCTAAATGTCCCCCCAATTTCCAGCTATTTGAATAGTTCCTCCAGTATTTATTGATAATACTGAACTATAAGAATTAGTTCCTATGACCTAATTATAACTATTATATATATATAATCCTGAAATAGCTTTAGTAGTAGCATCTTTATTGGGAATATTAGTTAAATATCCCTAACTATAGACTACATCTACTGTAATATTCCTAGCAATATTAGATCCGTTTCTAGTAAATGTTAATTTATTTACAGAAGTAGCTATATCAGTTATATATTTCGCATTAGACTCAGCTTTAGTATAATAAAGGTCATTATGAGAGTGCCCCTCTAAGCTAACTTTAGTTCCTCTTACTCTAAGACCCTCGCTTCTTAACGCCATCCATTCTGTATTAGTGGAACCAGAACTATGACTCCATCTAAAGTATTCATTACCATTATCAGAAGTAGCAAAACTCATATAAGAATTAGCATCCCCATCTCCATCATTTTTAAATGAAATAGATGCAGAATCAGTATTACGTCCCCAATATATTTTATTATCGCCTCCAAACTTAATATCACCCGACATCCAACCACCTGTTAGTCTTAGGTATCTATCGTCATAGTTCCAACTGTCTTTATCAGGAATATCAGAGGTAAAAGCTAAAGTTTTCCAAGGTTGCCAAGTACCACCATTTTGAGCACGAGTGCTAACTTTACCTGAACATGCGTGTACAGCTAATTGAGCATCATATCCACCAGTATTGTCCCAAGCTAAGTGTAATATATGAGAATCTTCAGCTGGTTTTCCTTCAGTAGTAGATGAAGTAGCATAAAATATTCTTAAACTACCGTCACCAAATTGTGCATTAAGTGAAGTTGGTCTAGCAGAATACCAATTAACTAATTTTCTTGCATTTGTAGAATTTGTAGAGTTTGTTGCATTGTCTACTTGAGTTATAGTAGTACCGTTAATAACACCTTTACCATTAGAAATATAAGTAGATGAAGTATCAAGAATAGTATAAGCTCTAGAAGTATCAGAACTCCATCTCAAAAACTATTTATCCTTAGTGCTATTATCTAATCCTATATATCCATATACACTTGATTTACCTCTAAATTGAATAGTAGCACCCTTAGCATCATCGTTTCTTTTTATAGTTAATGCTCCAAAATTTGTGGTGTCAATAGTTAAACCACCCTACATAGTATCTCCTGACTTCTTTACATATCTACCATCAGCAGTACCACTACTATATACAGTAATACTAGTTCCATTTAATTTAATAGTAGAACCACTTATACCTGAGTTCTTAGATGTTAATACATTATACCAAGTCTCATCCTATTGATATTCAAATTCGTGATGACAAGAAGCCACTTTAATATCTCCGGCGCTGCTAAATGCAAGTCTAGATCTGTAAAAGAACTTATCATTTTCAGCATTCTAATTATAATTAGTTACAGATAATAATGCATAAGGATGGTCTGTAAATGGTCCAGTTGTTATAGTACTAGCATTACCTTTAGTATCTACCCAAAATAAAGCATTATTAGTTTTTGTAGTTAATATATCTTTTGCAGATAACTACTAGATAGATAGCTTACTATTTAATAAAGTATTTAATTTATTATCCTCTGTAATGCCTGCTAAGAAATTAACTATTTCTTCCCATTTATTAATAACCTTATCAGTATCAGTTCCAGTTATGTTACTAACAAAGTTATAAGCTGTATTCCAACTATTAACTAAGGCGGAAGTAATACCATCAAGTACTGATTTATTAGCATGAGAATGTGCATTATTAGCTGCATTATCCCATCTAGCTATATTTAATGTCTATAGCTTCCAGCCATTAGCCTTTCCATTAGTTAAGATAGCTTGATTCTCAGTAGTACTAGAATGAGTAAGAGAGTTCCAAGCATGAGTATGAGCAGATGGAGTGTATGATGAAGGTTTATTAGTTATATAAGGCCAATCTAAATTACCTTTAAATGTTCCAGTAGTAATTACTCCTCCAGCTGATATATAAGAAGTTTGAGTATTAGCTTTATTTCTAATACTTAAACCATTAGAATTATCGTCACCAAATTGAATAACTAAATCTAAGTTATCTCCTGCAGTTTCTTCTGCATATAATTTAGCATAATCAGATTGTCCTGTCCAATAGAGTCCTCCTCTGGCTCCTTGAGGTCCTTTATCAGTACCATAACTACCACTATCTGCAAAGGTAATCAGGGCATTACTAGCCATTGTTCCTCCAGTAAGTTTTAAGTATCTACCATCGTGATTATGATCTGAATTAGACTTGCCATCAATTAAAGCTTTTAAAACTTTACCTTGTTTAGCAGAAAGAGAACTAGTAGTGGAATCACTAGTTAAGTTATCCACTACAGGTCTCCAAGTAGAATTGATAGTTACTACACCATTAGTATTAGTTAATGTAGTATTACTACCATTTTGTAAGTCTAAAGTATGAGAACCTATACTTACATTATTTATTTTTATATCTCTCCAAGTATTAGTATCTGTGCCTTTAAATTCAACCCCTCGTGCAAATATATTTCGCCCCCTGAGGTCAAATGTAATATCTTTGTTATTTGGTGGAGTTGTTAAGGCTGCCACCGTAGAGGGGTTAAATGCTATTTTCATTATTTATTATTCATATTCATATTTACCGGTACTAACATTATACCATGCTAGACCAAAACCTATATCAAAATCATCGGTAGATGTACTATTCTAATCTGCAGTTTTTACATAGATATCTCCAGTTGGCATAAAATTAAGAGTTTTATTATCTATAGAGACTCCACCAACTTTAATAGTTCTCCAAGTATTTATAAATGCATTACTAGGTAGTTTATACCAACTAGGAGTAGCCTAACCATCAGATGATGCTAATAAATAGAAAGATTGTCCTATAAAAGTCTTATTTGTATTTATTAATTGTGGGGCTAAGCCATTTGCATCTTTTGAAACAACCCCATAAGTAGTATTAGCCCAAGGAACATTAACATATAGCTACTAATTAGAATCAACTTTTACTGCATAGTTCTTATGCACTAAATCAGTACTAAAGTTAGTGTTAGCATTTACTGATAAATTTTTATTTATACTATCCCAAGTAAAAGAGATACCATTACCATTTTTAAAGTTAAGAGCAGTACTATCAGAAATAGATAACACTTCTGTTGAATTAACATTTACAGCTCTACGTCCATGTATAATAGCAGTTTTAGTAGTGCCACCAATAGTAACAGTTAATACATCATTTGTATAAGTTAAAGCTGTGAACAGAGCTTTCTTTGCAGCATCTGTTAACCCTCCAGCAATAATTTCTGACTAATTTGTCCAAATTGGAGCACTATTACCTCCTCTGCTAGTTAAAACCTATCCCAAGGCTCCAGCAGTAGTAGGAGCAAAAATAGAAAAAGTACTAGTATCATTAGAATAAAATCCTTTCTAAACTCCGTTTATTGTATGATAAATCTAGCCATTAATATTAGTCTAAACTACTGTCCAAGCGGTATTTTTACCAGTTGAATCCGCAGTAATACAAATAAGTAAATCACCTACTTCACACTATACTCCATCATACCTTCCAGCAGTTACTACTCTATAAGTATCACCTACTTTAGCAGTTTTAGATGGAAATTCTGCCTCAGTTCCATTAATAATATAATTATTGGCAGAAGTTAATCCTATAGTGCCCTTAAATCGCATTGCATCATTAGCTACAAACGACTAATTAATCTTATCTAGTATAGTTTTACTATCCCATAAATGTTTATTATCTGCTACAGTATTATCTACAGGCAACTTATCTATAGGAATTACTCCAGTTCCCCAAGGAATATAATCAATTCCATGAGTAATTATATGACCATCTTTTGTAAAATATAATTTTATATAATCACCTGTCTCTGATTGAGCTAATTTTAACTTATCAGCTACATCATTATAAGAAGTCGAAAAATTTAATAATGCCATTATTTATTACTAATTTATATCCTCCCATTTGAGAGAAATATTATTGTTATTTATCGTAAAGTCATCTCCAAAATTTATGTTAGAATCTGCATTTCCATCATATTGTGAATATACAATATTATTTACGGTTGTTATCTATTTTTTAATAGGTTCAGTACTTACAATATGCCCATTCTAATCATACTATATTAAATAAGACTTAGGAATTTCATTAGGTGTAATTTTATTAGTATGTGCAATTGTTATAGAAGTTCCTTGTTTAGAAACAGTTAATCCTGAGTTATTAGGAGTAATCATATTCTCTATTTTTTTAGGAAGAACTTTATCTAAAGTAGTCACCTAATCCCCATTAATTAAAACAGCCTCTGCTACAGTTTGTGGAAATACCTAATCGTTTGCTAATACTACTTTAATTAATTTATTGTTCATCGTATAAATTATTAGGTATATTATAATTTACTGTGACTGCAACTCCTGATGATGTAGTAACATCTTGGGCTGTTAACACTATAGATTTTAAAGCATTAAATTCAGTTTTAGTTACATAATCATCTAAGTTAACATCTGTTGTTAAAGAACCTATCTATTCCCAAATATAGGTAGAATCTTTATTAATACAAATATATTCTATAAAAATATTACCATTTACTCCTTCAGGATTAGGAACTAAGTATATAATGTTTTCGTAGTCTTTTCCCGGAGGAGAAGGTAACACAGTAACTATTTTATACTAAAATCCTAAGGTACTAGTATTAGTAACGCTAATAACACCATCAGAAGAAATAGTAATTCCATCACCCGCAGTTAGTTTATCCTACTTATTCTATAAAGTATTATTTATACTAGTAAGAGTTTTATTAATAGTATCTATATTTAGAGTATTAGTTCCAACAATTCCTAAAGTAGTTTTTAATACTTTATCTAATGTAGTAATTCCTAAAGATTTTAATCCAGGAATATCAGTAGTGTTTACTACTACTGCCTCAGCTAAAGTAATAGGTACGAATTCCTAATTGTTTTGATATAATCTTTTTATTTGGGTACTCATAATGTAAATAAATTTTCTGGTATATTGTAGTCTATATTAGATTTTAGAGAGGATTTTACATAATCTAAATTCTATATAGCTTCATTAAAGTAATCTTTAGTAATATAAGACGATAAATCTACTCCTGATAAATCTTTTATAAATTTATCTATCTAAGTTTTACTATATATATCTAAATTATCTCTAGCTAACTATTTTTCTAATTCTGTTTTAAATTCTCCTAAAAAATTCTCTTTACATAAATGCTGATGCCACTAAGGTTTAGGGCAATCTTTATGTAAAGCATTATCACAACCAAATCCAGTATTTATTTTATCAATAATAGAATCTTTATTTACTTCTTTAGAAGGTTCTTGTTTTATAACAGGTTGTTCATTATGAATTACTCCATAAGTCTATTTAGGAGGCTCTATTATTTCAGGAAGTTGGATAATTTCTTCCTATTTAGGAATACGTATAGAAACAGAAATTGGCTAAGAATCCTTGACTCCTAGCCCAATATCTTTTTTAACACTAATTTTCATTTAAAATAACCTTATTTGGATATTTAGCAGTGTAGTCATATTTAAGTAATTCTTCAATAGTACTTAACTATTTTATATTCTAAAGATGTTCTGCAGTTATTGAAAAACATTTCCCAGCATATACCTCTAACTAATTAAGAAATTCTTTTAATTTATCTGAAGAAATAATTAAATAATTATCATTTAATTGTAAAGTTATCTATTTTGTACCACTGTCTATTAATCTAAATAAACCTATTCTAACATCTTTACTTAACCAATATTGTTTATCCTAATAATAAAATGAATTAACATATTTAGAAGCGTCATAATAAACAATAGATTTCTTTAATATGGTTTTTAAAGAGAAGAAGTTTAAAACTCCCTCTCTTAATGTTAATATTTCAGACCATTGTTTATTAGTTGGAAACGCTTCTTTATATATATTAAATATCTCATCTAAGGTATAAGTAGAATTTTTAACTATATTAATATTTAACTATTCCATTATTTCTATTGATAATTAAATTGTGCACAAGGAAGAGGTTTATGTTTTAGTAATCTCCATCCATTATATGCTGCTCCCTAGATTCCCATTCCAGTATTTCCATCATTACTGCCAGGTACCCATTGGTAACTATATTCATATCCGCTTACAGAATAATTACTTATTTCCTAGTAAGTATAGTTATGACAGGTAGCATCTGTATTAGTACATAAGTTATTAGAGTCTGCTAAAGTATTCCATGCAGTTGGCATATAGTTACCAGCATTTTTATAAGCTGTAGAGAATATAGGATTTTTTAAATCCCCTGATTCTTTAGGTATGGCATCTGATATATTAGATTTTATAGGAATATCTCCAGTGGAGAAATTATTTCCTGCTGCACTATAACCTCTGTAATAAATTAAAGTAGCTAATTCCTAGTATGAAGGGACATACCATTTACCTTTACTAAAATAATTCTAGAAGGCTTGAGTATTCTTTTCTTCTTCAGTTACTGTAGGTTCATACAAATATGTTTCATAGAAATATGGATACAACAAACACTACATTTGTTCTAGATGCTAATTACTTATATTTGGAATATTAGCTAATAAAGCATCTAAATTTTCTTTAGTAGTTATTGAATAACTGTCCCCAGTAGCTTGAATTAAATCAGGATAAGTTCTAACTAATAATCGTAACAATGTAGTGTTTACATTATTTACGTAAGCCTAAGTATCTTCTTTACCTGTAAATGTAGAAGGAATCTTCTATTTAAAGGTAGTCAAAGTAATAGGCTAATTAGCATCGGCATCTACAGTGCTCGTAACACCTTTAGTAGTATAATAAGTATCTCCAAGTCCCGGTACCTAGCTATTTAACCAGAATTTTACATTATAAAGATCTTTTCTATCATCAGATGCTCCCTAATTTGCTTCATCTGAATATCCTACATACTAAGGGTCTAAGTATTCCTTACCAACTATATAAGCTGTTCCTTTAGTACCTGAAGTTTTATTAATAGCAAAGATTAGTCCCATTAATGTTTTACTAGGCATATAAGCACTAGAGTAGGTACCATCGGCATAAACAAAGTTACCTAATTCAGGAGCTCTCCAAGCAAAGTAAATATTAATAGTTCCAGAGGTTAGAGTATTACCATTAGTAAGTTTTACAGTAATAGTGGCTGTAGTAGTTTTAGAGGAAGAAGCTGTTTTTAAAGTAATAACACCAGTTCTATTATTTATAGTAGCTACATCTGATACATCAGAATTAAATCTATAAGTAATATCTGGAATTACTTTTCCTCTTTCAGTAATTAAAGCTACATTATTACCGTCAAGGCTTAATCCAAATGGATTTCCTGAATATCCTTGACCATAAACTGAAATCTCAGTTTCACAGGAAATATTATAAGCAGTAGTTACTTTATAATTAATATATAAACTATTATCTTGAGAATCTATATTTCCATATAAATTTACTAAATTAACTTTATCATTATAACTAATACCTTCTAACTCATTGTCAGAATTAGCAATAGTTAATTTACCAGTAAGTTTAGCCTATAGTAATACTAATTTCTCTAAAGCTTTTAAAGAGATTCTATTATTTAAATTTCTTAAAGTGACTGACTTAAGACTAGGGCAAGTAATTAACTATTCGCAGAAATTTGAAATATCAAATTGTCCAACTTTAGCACAATTAATATCAACTGTTTCTAAGTTATTTAAACTTTCAAATCTAACCTCTTGTAAACCTTCATTATCAGTGATAACTAAACTAGTCAAAGCTGCTGGATAGTGTATTTTAGTTAATCTACTACCAGTAGGTAATGCTACCGTAGCTATATTAGTTCCTGTAAGAATAACTTCCTTTAACTTAGGAGTGTGTTTAGAATCAAGATTTATAGTAGTTAAAGAACGTACGTTAGTTAAATCTAATTTTTCTAACACATTACAATTTAAAGTTAAAGAAGGTGGCTAGAATAAAGGTAAGCTATCAGAACCTGTATTAGCAGAAAATTCTAATAATTTTGGAGCTGATAAAGAGTAGTCTCCCTAATTAAATAATACCTAGTTAAAATTATCAAATCTTTGTATATAATTACCTCCTAATACATAATAAGAAGCATCATTTGTTATAGATATAGTAACTTCAACAGTCTCTCCAGCACTTACTCTATTAGGAATATACAGATTACTAACACTACCAACTAAATATCCTAAATATAAATACTAGTAAGGAGTAATTCTTACCTTATAGGTTTGAGAATTTTGAGTATCTTCCTTTACTTTAATAGGAATACCTGCACCCTCACGTCCAAAAGTGGCTATTCTAGCTTGACTTAAAAACATTGTAAGTCTTTTACGCATAAAAGCTATTTCGCTCTCTAAACAACTACCATGTTCCTAAGATACTGGAGTTTGTCCATTATTAACCCAAGTTACTCCGGCTTCTTTCTAGTTATCAAAGAATATTTGAGCACATTCATAAGCTAGTCTAGATACATAGTTATACGTTACGGCTGGATAATATTTCTACACATAATAGAAATACTAAGTCATCCAAGTATCTAAAGAAGATTCAGCAGAACCAAACCTCATCTATGATAACATTGTTGATAACATATCATCAATCTTATCTTTATAAGTTATATCTACCAGTTCAAAGAATGCACTTGATCCTCCCCACATCTACTTATAAGTTTTATCAGATTCTAGAGAAGGTTCTAGTAAGAAATAAGGTTTTTTCTATAAACCTCTATTATCAGTAGCTAAGATTGTATCCATATCATCCTATAATAACTAGATTTTGCAATCTTTATTAAATAATTTGAAATATGTATTCTTAGCTCTATTATCAGTACCTGCAAATAATCTAATGAAAGCTTGATGATATATTACATCATCAACATGGAAATATGTTCCAAACTTATTTTTAAAATCAGTTTTTAAATCTTCTATGTAAGTATTAATATTCTCAACTCCAGAAGTACCTAACTATTCATGGAATTTTTTCAAGTTAAAAGTTTTATACTCATAGACATTAGTGTTATAAGCACTTCTAACTGTAGATAACTTCTAAGAGCCATCATGATCATTTAAAACTGGTAATCCAGCAGGAACCCATAACATAGAATATTTATCATATCTAAAGACATCCCACTAAGCTCCTTTAAAATAAGTATTATCCTAATAATTAATACTTGTAATATAATACTTTTTAGTTATATCAAGAGAAGTATTACGAGAGTCATTTAATGAATAACTTTCTTTATAAGGTAATAAATTAATAGTATGCATATATACAAAATTATATGCTTCTATAAACTTATTTAAGGTTTTCTATCCACCAGTGGACATTGTATTTCCATCATCATCAGAACTATCTAATCCGAAATCAACATCAAATGAATCAGATAGTGCATAAGAAGGCGCTCCTTCATTTACTACTAACTATTGGGTTTTCCAAGTTTCACCACCTAATGTAACTATACTAGGACTCCAAGGAGCTAACCAGTTACACAATTCTCCATTATTTTCGGCTCCTTCTAGTAAAATATATTCAGGAGTTGTACTTTCAGAATAGCCAAATGTATTTTTATCTCCCTTTGCAGAACCCCAAGTCTAAAATCCTGCAAACATTATTTTAGAATCATCAAGCTAAGCTAAATCAGATAACTTATAATTAGATACATCCTTTAAGTCAGTTTCTACATAGAATGCTATAAATGTATCTTCAAGACAAGCTTTTCTTCCTTTTATTTCTTCAGGTGTAAAGTCTGATTTGTCTACACAAGCATCCCATAAATCATGGAAAGCTCTAACTGCGCCTATTTTATGAGACTACATAGAAGAAGCATAATTAAATTTACCACATAACTTCTATATACCAATAGCACAATCTGTATCCTCTGGCATATAGTAATACTTACTATTATACTAATAGTTATTTGGATTATCCCCTGTAGGCTAAACATATTCATCAAGTTCCTCGTTATAACATCCCTATGAAGTAAATGTAGGCTTCTTCATCTGAATATTATACCAATAATATTTCATAGCAGAGGTACCTTGACCACTAATAGATGTATTAATAAATCTACCAGAGCAACGATTTATCTGTGCTTCTGATAAAACATGGCTCTCTTCAGTAGCTATACTATTTACATAATTTACAAATACTGTGCATCCTTTAATAGATACTCCTTTAACTAAATTAAACTAATGAGGATATCCATGAGTATTTGGCATTATATATACCAAAGTATTATATAATGATTTAACTTTATTATAAGATATGTAAGTATCATTATTAGCATCAGTAGCAACTAAATCATTTAACTACTGGAATTTAGACTTTTCAGTAACAGAAGACATAGTAGAGATATAATTATTTTCTATCTCTTTTAAAGTTAAAGCTCTATTATATATTCTAAGTCCATAGATATCAAGATCTGCAGATTCTGGACTAACTTCTAAATTAAATCCGTCATACTAGAAATCTGTCAAGTAATCATATTTATATAAACGGTCAATACCTCCATTTATAAATATTCTAACTAAATTAGTTGTTTTGTTAGCTATTTTTTTAACTTCTTTTGGAACTTCTCTTGCAGGAGCTCTAAAATTAGGAACAACTTCAATTAAAATATGAGTTCTTGTATCTCCCTAAAATATAGAACTTTTAGCAGTAGTATCTATTTGGGTTACGTCTACGTTACCATATTGCCAGTTAAGTTCTGTAGGATATAATATGAATCTTCCTAATTTTAATAATGGTTTAGTTTCATCACTAATGTTATAAGACTTAAAATCTAACTCAAAAGTAAATCCCTAATTAGTTAACTAGTCAGATAAATCTAAGTTAATAATATTATTAGGATAATTTCCAGCAGATAATCTAAATACTGTTAAAGCATCGTCAGTAGTTAATCCATCAGGAGAAATTACTTTATCAAGAACTTCTTTAGTTATGATATTAGAATTATCAGGAGAGTACTAATCAAAATAATAAGAACAATCAGGAGTATAACTGAAAGAACCTTTATTAGATACTTTAATAATAGTAGAGGTATCCCAAGATATTATATCCTATCCATCTATATTTACTACTAATACAGTGTTAAATATTTTTTGGGAGGCAGTTATTCCTAAGAAATAACTAACATCCTATTCAATAACTCCGTCATCCCCAACTAAAGTTATTGTCTTAGTTTTATTTAACTTATAGTCTTCTGAGTTACCAGTTTCAGTAAGTTTAGTAACTATAGTAGATTCTTCCTAAGACTAACCTTTGAAGTATATAGATAATTTATATAACTTACTAAATTCCCAGTTATTTACCCCAGTAGATATTTCATTTATAGCATATAATACTTTATTAAAAGAAGTTACTCCCTTAGTATTTATTACCTAAACCTTTAAAGTATCAGATTTAATAGAAGCATTGCTAGTTACTGCTACATAAGCTTCGATAGTGTTTACTCCTGTATCAGTTAATGCTAAAATTAAATTATCCTAGTTTTTAACTGTAGAACCATTTATTTTATAGTAAATTAAATAAGAAGCACCTCCGCCATCTTGCACTTCAAATCCAGCAGTACCTGAAACTATATAAGATTTGCCTGAATATCTAAGTTTAGGATTAACCACTTGAATCTTTTTAGTAGTGGTAGCTGTTACTGTTTTATCTTCTATATTTGCAGATGCTATAGCTCTAACAGATATATTAGAAGATGTTACTTTAGTATATAAATTTGTAATTTCTATGTACTATATATCAGGAGAAGATTTTATACCCTATTCTAACTATATAAAACCATTTCCAATATTTACAAATAATTTCTAAGTACTATTTACATGAGTAACTTTATTAGTTAATGGATTAGTGGCGGTATATGTATATCTTACTCCTAAATATATTTTAGTACCTAATTTACAAAGTATAGTATCTTTATTTATCTAATTTTCGGAGTCAGTATTATTAAAATATACTCCTTCTATCTATATAGAATGATTATATATAGGTTGAGCTACACTTACTTCAGTTTGTACGATAGTATCTCCATTAGTATTAGCAATAGTTAATACATTACTAGAGCTATCGTACCCCATGCTAGCAGGTAAATGTCTAGATATTAAATCTTCTACCTGCTAGCCTGTAGCACCATCCCAATTCATTGTTAGATCTAGCTAATCTTGTTTATTTAAATTCTAAATTGCCATTTGTATTAATTATTTTTCCAAAAGTCATTATCTAACCAAGGTTTATCTTGTATCCAGGTACCACTGCCATAACAACTTTTAATAGCGTTATATACAGTTACCCAAACTAATTGAGAACCTTTATATATAGCTCCAATATCTTTCTAGACAAGCTACTATATCTAATCAATAAATTCTTTAATATTCTAATGAACTTCAGTTATTAATTTACCATTTCTATATATCATTTGCCTAGATCTTTTTAAGCCTTAGCTTTAAGCTCTTGTAATGATGTAGTTAAAGTTGCTACAGTAGATTTTAACTATTCTACATCAGCTTTTAACTATGCTACTGTGCTCTTTTCTTCAGTAGAATAATCATTAGTAGATAACTATTTACCTGCAACTTTGTCTACCTTACCATCTAGGGCAGCCTAGGTTGCTGTAGAAATAGGCTTATTCATATCCGAAGTATTATTTACTTGGTCTAAACCAATTTCTGTAGCAGTGTATGTAGGTTTAGTAGATGCCTTAGCCCAAGCACTAACATCACTAGCAGGTAATGTTGTAGGTATTTCTGTTTTGAGAGCAAAAGTTTTCTTATCTTCTGTATAAGTCGAATTATTTACTTTACTAGAAATATCCTGTATAGCACTATCTGCTTTATTCAAAGATGCCTGAACTTCTGAAGATAAATCTGTTTTAGGAATACCTCCTGAAGGTTTTACATATTTACCACTAACTTCTCCAGGAAGACTTTCTAATGAAGTTTTTAAAGCAGCAGTAAAATCTTCAGTAGATAATTGCTTACCTTCTACCTTATCAACTTTAGTTCCTAACTACGTAATTATAGTAGTTGCAAAATTAGAATCATTATTTAAAGCTGCTGCTATTTCATTTAAAGTATCTAATGTTCCTGGAGCAGAATTAACTAGCTCAGATATCTTCTAAGTTACATATTCTTTTGTAGAATAAGTATCTTTAATATTGTTATCCTCAGCATCAAATTTAGCTGCTAAGTCATACACAATGTCTCCGATTTTTAATTGATTTAATGTTTTCATTATTTAGTATTCTAATTAATAGTGTAAGTTATAAATATAGGGGTATTAGTATTATCCCTCCATCTTTTTCCTGCTTTTAATACTACTTTAAATCTATAAGTCCCTGGTTCAGATCCTCCATCACCTATAACATTATAATAGTCTGTACTTTCTAATTTATGGATATTTCCATCGTAATCAAAAGTTTGGTCGGTAGGTTTATCCACCAAAATAATGTCTAAAGTATGAATACCTAATTCTAAAACTTTACCAGAAACAGTAAATAAATTTTGTAAAGCATTATTAAATAAATCAACTATCTGTTCTTGATTATAGTAATTAGTTTCTAAGAATTCACTTGAAACTATGCCTCCATTATTAGACTCAGTACCATGAGTCATATAATAAACATCAGGGTCTTTAGTTTCTAAGTCATCATATTCCTACTAATCCATAACTACTATTTTAGGAACATCTTTATCTAAAGCAATATCTTCTCCATTTACTGCTACTTTCTAACCTATACTAAGTGTAGTACCTTCATTAGATATAGATTTTAATTGGGCTTCAGAATTAGTAGTTACTTTAGTATTTATCTAATTAGTAGTTTCTTCTTTATATTGATTAAGATTTTGCTAATCAGTATCATACTATGATTTTGTAACAAATACGAAGTTATCACCTTCAATTCCGTCACCTCGTAAACTTTCTTTAGTTACGAAGATGTCATCTACCTTCTATTTTGTATAGTAATTATCTAAAGTTTTAGATAGTTTAGATTCAGGGTTAGAACTATCTATATCATCAAGAGTAGCATAAACTTTAGCTAAATCTTGTAGTGCTTTATCAGTTTTTTCAGATAAGCTATTTAAAGCAGATATAGTAGCTTTCTTATTTACTTGATTAGTTAAATCTTCAAACTAAGTATATGATACATAATACTATCCTTTATCACTTATACTTTCTTCATATATATAATAATAAGTATCTTGATGCAGCCAAGTTTGACTATCATCTTTTGGAGTAAAATCTGGATTAGTATTATCCTACCACTTTTTATATTCCTACTCTGTACAAGTAATTATCTAAATTGCTTCATAAGAAGCTTTCCATCCTACAGCTTCTCCTATCTTATTTTTATCTATTAAAGTATAAATATTACCATCAGCAACACATACTACTGGCATTCCGTTATAAGCATACTTAGCAGGAATACTATATAAGTCTGCTCTAGTATCCACAACTAACCTAGTGTCTAATGGTTTTGGAGTTTGTACAGTTAACGAAACTCCAATGGCTGAATCTCCCTAGTATTTAAATCCCATTACTACATTAATTTAAATTGTAACTAATGTGGAAGTACTGAAGAATATTCATCATTTTTTGACCATACCTTATAAGTAATTCCATTTATCTATTCAGTTGTCTATGTCCAACCATTTAAGTCTACATTTAAAAATCCAAGACCTCCATTTACTTTAAAAGATAGTAACTAAGAATTAGCTCCTGGCAGTTTAATAACTGCTCTACCAGAAAGAGATATTTCCTATATTCCAGAATCAGTATTAAATGCCACCAGTTTCTATTTAAATACCTAAGTATTTGTACCTGCATACCATGGATAAGTAGCTATTGTAGAAGCTGAGGTTGAGATACTGCCAGCTTCTATTCTAGAATCTGTTGTTTCTCCTTTATTATTGACTAAATATTCTCCTGCTTCATAATTAACAGTTGCTCCATATTTATATACTCCTATCCCTATATAAGAAGCATTATCATAATGAGAATCATTAAATGATATAGTTTCTACTGTAGAAGTCTAAGATCCAGCATCATTCTAAGTAAAAGTTAACTCAGGATGTAAAAGAGAACTTCCTACTTCTACTAAACTAGGTAATGCCGAGTAAACTAAAGTTGGAGGAATTAAATTTCGAACGTAAGCAGGAAATAACATTAAATCTAGTATATCTGATATAGTTTTACCATTTAAAGACTCAGCAGTTGTTCCTTCTTTGATTCCACCTACTGTATAAGGAGAAGAACCTGTAGTTCCTGTAAGATATTTATCTGAATTTTTTAAAGAATTAATAGCAGTAGTATTAGATTGTACCTATTTGGTATTATCATTTACATAAATACCATCTTCTTTAACTACAACTGCATTTACTTCTTCATTAGATACCTTTACTTCTAAAGTATTATCTCTTAATTCTATAGTTTTAGAATTTGCTAAATGTTGGTTGATTCTATTAGTAATTTTATCATCAACGTTTAGTTCTTCCAGTTTTTTATCAAATTCTAATATAGAGTTATTAATCTATTCTATAGAATTATTAATCGTTGTAATATCTTCAGTATTCTATTGTATGGAAGTTTGTAATCCTGTAATATTCTACTAAATAGTTTTAACATCTTCTAATAACTATTTAATATTTTTATCACTAGCTTCATAAGACTAAATTAATCTTATACAATAGTCTAAAGCCTACTATACAGTTTTTATATCTTTATAACTATCTAACTATACATCTGAAGGATAAGTATATTTTCCAGTAGCTCCTAAAATACCTAGATTTTTTAAGACTTTATCTTTCTCAACCTAAGTTCTATATTCTCCTAAATAATTATTTCTTAATAAAGGTATTTTGAATGGGAGTACTGGTTTACCTTTTTTACAAGGTTCTAATTTAGCATTATCTACCTAAGTGTAAATAGTCTGTATTGCCATAATTTAATAATCGCTATTTAATATATTCCATACCTTCTAATTGAATAGGCATATTAATAAAGCTAATTAAAGCTAAAATATATTGATAGTCACTTTTATACCCCTTAATAGCTTTATTAATATACATATTATACTGCTTTATAGCTTCACATTTTAGAGCATCCACAATCAGAATATAATTTATTAGTCTTAGGAGCAGTACAAAATCCTCCACAAGTTTTAAATTGCTCTATAATACGTTCCGCTTCTAAAAACTATTTAAATCCTATTAAATAATCTATTATATTTAATGTCATCCATATAAAATCTCTGGCATATATATTAGAATCATATTCTGAAGATTTACACTTATTTAACAAAGAATCATATATTTTTTTACAATAATTTATATAACACTGCTATAAATTACCATTAAAAAATATATCAATCTTACAATGTAAAATATTTGTTCCTTCATAATTACGTTCTAATAATTCTTTTACTTCGGCTTCTACAATTTCTCCTTTTACTACTTTTTTTAGTTTATCATCTTCAACAAAGTATATACCTTCTGAAATAAATTCTGATAATTCAGTATCAGGATTTTGTAAAAAGTTATCATACCACTCACGTGTTGGAAGAACATAATGATTAACTACATAATAGCCATCTTTTTCAACATGGAAACTACAAACATCCATATTATCTTCATGTTTATTGATTAAAACATCCTATAATATAGCTTCTTCCATATTTACTTTAAGAATAGTATTTAATGTTACTGTTTTACTATACTTATATTTTAATGTAGAGACTCCATCTATTTCTTCTATTTTAGAATCCGGATAATCATCTCCTTCCGGAATATAATAACCATATTCTTTAGAGAAATCTTCAAGTGTTATATCTCCCTATAAGGAGTTATGTATATCAATAATAAATTCCATTATTTAACAATTGATATTAAAGTAGGAGAACTCCATACCGTAGAACCATTTAACTAATATACATCATTTACTACTGTAGCATTAATCATCCACAAATACCCAGTGAAAGATTCTGTAATCTAATCTTTCCAACCTTCAACTTTACTATAGTCGTCACTATTCTCTGTAACCGGAGGAATATTTATAGTATCAGTCACTTTATATTTATAAACAGGAATACTATTATATGCCCATTTAGCATTTTGTGCAATATTAAAAGCTCCCCATTCTCCAGTATTAGTTCTTGTTCTAGTAGCTATGTATCCATTTGGATTAGTAGCTGAAATACTTACAGGCGACTTAGACCATAAGGCATTTTCAGGTTTAGCTAATATATTCTCTAAAGTATCATTATAATAAGGTTTAGATGCTCCATGATCATCAATACTATTATAAGCTACAGTTACTGCTTTAGTATCAGCAGATCTTGCTGTATATATAGTTTGGGTAGACTAGGATGACACACTAGCTAATTCATAAGCTACACTAGTTGCTGAACTTTCAGCACTACTACTAGCTTTTATTTCAGTCTTTTTCCAAGTATATGGAAATTCCGCATCTGGTTGCACAAAGTTTTCTCCCCACTAAATATTTTCATTATCTTTAATATCATCAAGATTCTTGTATGTTGTTTGTGCATAAGAAATCTTTATATTTAATTTTATAGCGTTTTCAGTAATTTGACCTATAGAAGTTGTTAAATTACTTAACCACTACTATACATTTGTTTCACTATTTCCATTAATAGCATCAATTACTTCAGCTTTTGATTTTGGATATATAGGTGTCTTAGTCTAACTTTCACTGCTATAAAGTTGTGTTCCAATTATACCACTCATTAACTTCTTAACTATTTTACCTTATCATTATAAGGATTACCATCATATAACTACTATCTTTCTAATTCAGTACGTTTAGCATCTTCTTCAGCTTGTCTATCTTTAAACTATCTATCGGTTTGAGCTTTAAACCATTCTAAGTCCATTTTCTATTTAAGCTCTTCCTATTTAAAGTTATCTGCCTATTTAGCTAACTACTGTATCTACTATTCGTATTTTTGAATCTGTTTCTAGGATTCTTGTAACTATTGCTATAACTATTGTACCTATTGCATAGCCTACTAGAGCTAGTTATTTTCAGCTTTTTGTTTAGCTAAAGCTTTACGTATTCTAGTTTTTATAGAAGTAAGGCTCTTACAAGTGATAGTTTCAAATAATATATCTGCAGGAAGTAACTATGCCTATATAAGCTAAGGTAGTATCTATTTCATCTACTCTATCTCCTAAGTAATATCAGAACTAGTTTTAACAGTTATACCATAATCAGTAACTGTGAAATTTTCAGGTAATGCAGTAAATATTTTCTGCTATTTGTCTCCTAAATTAATTATTCCTGTTAATCCTTTTTTATAAACTTTCTTTCCAGTATTTAAACAATCAATTAATATTTCTTCAGTTAAAATATCCATTTGATGATAATACTATTTAGTTATAACAAAAGAATTATTGACACTAGTCTATACATTAGTTACAGCGTCTTTCTAAGAAATACCATTTAATCTTTCTTTAAATACTCCGGTTATAGAAGATACTGTTTGTTCAATACTATCTATAGCTAATTGAATAGCCTAAATAGATTGTACTTTAATAGTATCATCAAAGCCATTAAATATAGTATTTATAGGAGCCTATCCACTTGCCATTCTTCCTTCCTAAGAAGTATCAATTAGTCCTAATCCAGACTTTTTATAAGCTAGCCATTTTTGTACTCTTTCGGAAAAATTTACTCCTAATTTTGCAGGTATTAAAGATATGTCTAACCATTCTCCAGTAGTACCACTAGTTGCTATAAGATTATCACGGTAGTAACATAAAAGATCATATTTATCTTGTAAAGTCATACAAGCTTTTACTAAAGAATATGGTTCACTATTTTCATTTAAATAAAATACACCGTTTACTGATAAAGTACATTTAGATGGGTTATCCTAAGTTCGTACAACATCTTTATCAACTTCATCTATTATATAGATATCAGTTCCTATTTTAGTAGCAGAATGTCTATGCATTATAAAGTCTGAATCTGTTTCAATCCATTCTACTTCATATACTTCTATTAACCTATGATTTAAATATCCTTCTTTAGGATAACCTGGTATTATTTCAACTCCTGACTATATACCTGGATTTAACTTTCCATTAGTAGTTCTTATGTAGGTAGATGAACTAGAATAAGAATTTGTCCATCTATCTTTTATTTTTTCAATATCTTCTTTGGATAAATCTTTTCCATAAGTATTTAAAACTTCAGCTTCAGTTAGCCACTTACGAATAACTATTCTACTACAATCTTTTACATAAGGAGAATTTGGATTACGTTCAGGAAACGTATTTAAAGGGCTTGGAGATTCTATCTATATATTAGTATCATTAGCAGAAGGTTTTACTCTATAGAAGGTATCTCCGGATATAAGTAAGTCTAAAAATATCTTTCTTAATTTATTTATTAAATCAGTATTTCTAGACTACATTATATACTCAATAACATTCTAAGCGGCTTCTTCATATTTAGAAATAAAAGAATCTTCTAGGTCTCCCACTAAATCTTCCATCTAATTCTAAACCATTATATCTGTAGGGTCTTTACCCTATATAACCTATATCAAATTATTTTTTAATTTCTACTAAAATATTTTCTATAATTCAGAATAAATATATATCTATTTTTCTCTAAATATAGTTGATACAGTCTTTTCATCTTTGCAAGTTACTTTTGGAATGATTGGTGTGCCTAAATATTCACCTATTAAAGCATCTAAATGCTTTTTAATAAGTGGTGTAAATTCTACTGAAGTAGGCTATCCTATTCCATAATTATCTTCGAGATACTAAAATTGTTCAGCATCACGAACACCATTATAATAATTATAGCATTTTTGAATAGTAGTTTTATCTACTACTAGCTCTCCAATGTGTTTATTAATTAATTCTATTACTTCTTGTTCTGACATGATTTACAAGTATCGTCGTGTGGACAAGTATTTAACTATCCAGGATATATTTTATATCCAGTAAAGTATTTTACTTTATCTAATCTTCGTATTCTAAGTTCTTCTTTTATATATTTAAGAAAAACTTCTTCGGTAGGTGAATCCGACATTATTGATATAGGATAATCATCGTGTCTCCAACCTAACTAAAGTTTATATCCTACAGGTAATTTAGTAAGTTTTAATAAGCCTACATATTTACATTTATACATAGTCTCAATAGCCTCTAGGATTGCTTGTTCTAATTCCTAAATTGTCATATGATATACTATTTATAGTTGCTTTAGTTATTATTTTTTTAGGTATTATACCTTTACGTCTATAACCAGTTTCTGGGTCTATATAATAACCAAAATCCTAAAAAGAATCATCAGTATTTTCTATCTATCTAGGAGTTACTCCCATCATATCTTCATCACCTAACTCACATAATCCCATAGCTGCTATAATATCAAACTTACGTTTCATTTCATCAGTATAACGGCTTAATTCATCAAGCATTTCTTCAAACCATATATTATGACAAAAATCATTTACGTAGTCTCTAATTAAATCAGTCTGATGATCAATAATAGCTACAGAAGCTGGAGTACCTATAGTTCTACGCTTAGGATTATTTCCTGCTGGATAAGTGGCAACTGGTCTATACATAAAATAATTTAAATATTTCTTTTCTCTAGCCCATGAAAGCATAGATACACGAGTTGCTTCTAGATTAGCTTTACAATTATAATATTGTAATAATTTTATAGCTGTTTTATAAGCATCACGAACATCGTTAGGTCTAGCCTTATACATAGCTACATAAGTAGGGTCTTTTAATCCAAACTATCTTCTTTTAATTACAATACAGAAATTAGAAGGGTCTTTAGTTAAAGCTGATGTATCTTCCATACCTAAGTCAATACTATCTATGCCTGCTACATACAGACCATTCATTTTTTCATATTTTAATTCATTACCTTCTTCATCATAAGATACCTAAGTCCATATTGGATGCTCTATTATTTGCACATCACCATTATTATTTTTTATCCATCTTAACCCAGTAATGTTTTCTCTACTATGCTAACCATTCTTAAAAATATATTCTAAAGTTCCTCTTTCAGGTTTAGGGGAATCTTTATGAATTCTTATACTAGCTAGCTATTCAGCTATTAATATTTTATTAAATTTATTATTACCTTCTAATGAAAAAGCTTCTTCTCCATCAAAACAATATTCAGCACAGAATGTAGTAAATTCTTCAGGATCTTGAGCTTTTAAATCTCTAGTTTTATTAAAGTAAGCTTTACCATCTTCATCATCTAGCCAACCTCGACTATCCAATAAAGATAACTCTTTTATAGTTCTAAATGCTGGTAAAAAGAAAGAAGTAATAGCATATTCTCCGTTTTTAGTAAAGTTATGGCGATAAGGAAGTACTCCAAAGAGCTAAGGCTCGTAATACATTTTACGAAGACCTTCCATCTACGGACCTGTCTCTCCTCCCGTGCCACCCATCAGTCTCAAGCCCCACTATCTACCAATCTAACCAACTAAAGCGTCTGCCTAAGTATATGCCTTAGTAAATTGAGGCCAAAGTCCGCAATTATGGACAATAGTAAAGTCTTCTAATAAGAATAAATTATCTATAGACTTATTATAACTTTTTAAGGTAATTCCATAATACTCTCCAACAGATAATTTTTTAATTTCTATACCTGAAGAATTAGTAGTATTAAATCTTTCTATAGTAGAAATTTTTCTCTTTATTTTAACAGGTATAATATTAATATTACCTTTAATATTTAATCTATATTGTTTTTTTCCTTTACCATAACCACTTTTAGAAACTTTTGTAGATTCTTTTACTTCAAACCCACAAGACCTAGCAAGCATAGCAATCTATGAAGCTAATTCTTGTCTACTTTGAGATATATCATATCTTAAATTCTTACTTAGACTTCCGTCAGTATCTATAAGTCCAGCTAAGACTTTTAATTTATAATCTAAAGTAGAATAAAAAACTTCTTTAGGTATGTGCTTATTATTTATTAATGAATATTTAGAATAGGACTACCGTAATATATTGGTGTATTCTTTAGTACTTCCTAATATTCTTACACATTGCTTAGTATTGTCACATTTAGATATAGTGGTATTAAGATTTATAGATTTAAAGTAATTTATTATATAATCATAAATTTCTATATCTTTTACGGTATTTACAATAATTCTATTAGGACTTTCTGCCCATCCGTCTCCTAACCATAATCCTAAATAGTAAGGGTCTAAATCACATAAATTTTTTTCATTATTTATAGCTAGATTAGACTTTCCATAAGTAGTTCTTTTCTTATAATCAGATAACTCTAAATATTCAGGAGCAGTTTCCAACACTATTTTATCAGGAACTCCTCCTGTTCTAGGTCTAGCTTCTAAATATAATTTATGTTTAGAATTAACTATGTAATCTACTCCTCTTTTCTAATGTATTTGATATAAATCATCAATACCCTAAGTAGTATGCATAACCTCCTAAGGAGTGCCGTCTAATCCTAATACAAAATCCCCTACCTAAATATCTTCAATATTTTTAATTGTATAATCTGACATTATTACTTTAGTGCCTTTACCAAAACACTCTTCAAACATTAATATGTCTGTACGATCACCTCTTAATTTACCAGGTTTATCAGTAATAATTCCTTGTATCTAAGAACCCCAACCTACTTCTATTTTTTGTCCATCTCTAATTTCATAATGAGAAGCACGACGTAAATAATTACTATTTTTAGCCTGACTAAGATGTGCCATACCTCCGTCAGTATTGTAATATAACCAGTTAATATTTGCCCAAACTTTCTCTAGTAATTTATCTAACTGAGTTTGTGCAAAAGCTGTGCATACATTTATTGAGCCTTTAATTACATTATAACTATTAGAAATTATACTAGCCTCAATTTCTGAGTATCCTGCACCTCTGGCTTTCATCATACAGGCATTCATACGTAATTTTCTAGCTAATTTTAAATAATGAAACCATTCGTACTATCCTTCTAGAAAATTAGGGAAAATTTCCTGACGTCCCATACCTGCTTCTTCAACATTATCAAGATCTTTTAATCTATAAAAGTTGAGGAAATAATAATGGTCTCCAGTAATAGTATAACCATGAGAAGTCATACCATATTTACATCGTATAAACTACTCTTTCCAAAAAGCTCTCCAGCTTCTAGAGTTTCTTCTAAATCTAGTATAATGTCCAGTTCTTACAAAAGTATCTCTAGTTTCAGTAAACCATGAAGGATTAAAATCTAAACCTCTGTATTTATTAATAGGTTTATATCCAGTTAACTCATAAGATAAATTAGCATCAAAATAAGGTATAGGATCCTCTTTTTTTACATCCCACCCAGACTAATCTCTAACTTTACCTAAGATAGCTTCATCAGTATCAGTCTCTTTTATTTCTAATACGGGTTTAGATTCTTCAACTATCTTCTAAGGTTTAAGACTTTCAACCGCTTCCTTCATAGGATCTTCTACAGTACCATGTACTTTATTAATCATATCCTAAATCTCTTTAGGTATTTTAGGCTTCTTTTTAGGTTTTACATCGTCAATTACTGTAGGTATTTTCTTAGGTCTTCCTCGTTTACGTTTAATTTCTTCAGCCATAATTAAAAGTCTCCTGGGTCAAATCCTTCTTGAGCATCTCCTCTAATACTAGATGATTCTTGCATAGAAGATTTTAATCTTCCTTCTAGAGCTAATAATCCATCAGCAGTTTCATCTAATTTAGAAATTTCCGCCATAATATCTTTAGCTTTAAAAATAGGTTTTCCAGTCTAAGGGTCTCTTTCTAGAGGATCTACATTTTCAAAGTAATCTATTAATTTATCTACAGTACTCTCAGCAGCTTTTACCATTCTAACTAGTCTATTAGAATTTTGAATTTCCTAATACTTTCTACAAGCAGTCCTAAATACTGAATCATTAAATTCATTCTCTGTTAGCCCTGAATCATCAATAGCTGCTTCATGTCTATCCTATTCATCATAATTATGATATGGGGAATTCCAATCAATAGCTAGATATATATAAGATAATTCTCTGAAAGCTCTTTCTTTATGTTCGCCTTTAGGATCAGTTTTACTTTTATTACGATTACTATCTAATAAATCTCTAAATTCTTTTATTAGTAATAATTCAGTTTCATCTAATTCAACCTTTCCTAAAGTCTAATTATACTAAAACCATTTACTCATTATTTCATATTAACATTAAATAAAAATAGCTAACCTCTAAAAGAATTAGAAGTTAGCTTATATCTCATTAATCTCCTTCATCATGATCTCTATCCCACTAACCTCGCTAAGTAGCTGTCCAATATTTTGGATACTTACCATTAGGAAGTGTTTTTAAATCTTTAGGTCCTGGGCGTTTATTAGTTGGTTTTACCATTCCTGGTTTAGATTGAGGCTTTTTTACTAATTTAGGTTTTTTATTATCTATCTCGCCACCTAATTCTTTCTTTTTAACCTTACCGCCACATTTCTATTTAAAAGCTTTAATAGGATCAGAACTTTCATTATGAGCATCAGCTTCACACTTTTTACACAATGTTCCTCCTATTCTATAATATGATAAATGTGTCCCCTAAGGACATTTACCATTTAATTGATTTATATAATTAAGTTTTGCACCATTCATAGCAGTTGGTACTCCCTATTGTTCTTTTTTAAATGTCTAATATAACTATGCTAATTTTTCTTTACTTAAGTCTGATTCTTCTAACTCTCCTTTACGAAGTTTCTAATTAAGCCACTTTTTAAAATCTTCCATAGTTCCTCCATCGTCAAATTTTAAAAGGTCTCCTTCAGCATTATAAGATATAGGTTGATTATCCTAACTCCACTATTTAAAGATAGCTTCAACATCCTATCCAGAATTTAAGGCTTTTCTCAGAGCCTTTCTCTAACCTCCAGTATAAGCATATGGATCTAATCCTCTACTAGACATAAAAGCTCTTACTTGTGATCGATTAAAATTATTAATTGGGGCATTTATAGAAGTTATTTCCTATATACTAGGAGGAAGAGTAACCTAATCTATTAAAGCTCTTACTTGTGATCGATTAAAATTATTAATTGGGGCATTTATAGAAGTTA
>ENA-OZGM01000004-OZGM01000004.1-human-gut-metagenome-genome-assembly--contig:-NODE-4-length-143724-cov-20.573784_pt1 | contig 143724 bp, 158 predicted proteins | sample MGYA00244655_ERZ653656 | MGnify/ENA primary metagenome ERZ653656 (study PRJEB26926, sample SAMN06164991) | human gut metagenome | biome: ENVO:00009003; feature: ENVO:2100002; material: ENVO:00002003... | reverse complement strand
TAAATATATTTCGGTATTTTTGAATATTTAAGTTAATTCTTTTGCATATATCAGATAAAATTCGTAATTTTGCATTAAGGAGAAACAATATAGTTATAAATAAAATATTATACAATATGGAAGAGACAGAATTTCTTAGAGATTTTGAAGGAATCAAGGACTACAGAACGTTCTTGGTAGGCTTGGACAAACAGTTCAAGTCGGCAGGTGTGTTGTATCGTGAGTTTAAGATTTTGGAGGGGATGGCTTTTATCGCTTTAAAGATTAGCCCTTCTATCCACAATTTTATCTCTAAGCAGCAAAGTGCTGTTTACAGTAAGTTACAGACAGAAGTTGATTCCCTGGCAAATAGTATAAAGCGAGGTAAGATATGCTTCATTAAGAACGAGGACTTGAACCAATAAGATTATGAAATATAATTGCATCAGAAATAGTGATTCTCCAGAAGTAATGAGAGCAAGGGTGAAGCACGGCATAGCTGCCTACGGCATCTACGTTGCTCTAATGCAATTATTGGAGGAAGACGAGGATCATAAGCTGTCAAAGGATTATTCTATGATAGCTTATGAGATGCGTGTTGATGTTTCCGTGGTGCAATCTGTAGTTGAGGATTTTGATTTATTCGAGGTTGAGGAAGAATATTTCTATTCTAAGGAACTTTCAGACACCATCGAACAGGCAAGAAAAGTCAGCGAAGCTAGAGCTAGAGCCGGTCGTGCAGGTGGTGCAGCAAAGGCTAGAAATTTCGTAGCAAATGCTAAGGAATCTTCTAGCAAATGCCAAGCAAATGCTAGAAAAAATGTAGCAAATGCTAGTGAATCTCTAGCAAATGCTACAAATTCTCTGGCAAATGCTACAGATATTCTAGCAAATGCTAGCGAATCTCTAGCAAATGCTAAGCAAATGCCAGAGTCCAAAGAAAGTTCCCCAAACCCTTCAAAGAATATATATTCCGTTCCTACGGAACGGGAAGATAATATAAAATTATCTTCTCCTTCTAGCGCGCGCACGAGGAAATCGAAACCGAAAGAGTTTACCATCTGCCACAAGGGACGGCAAATATTCGAGAAGTATTACCAAGAACTCTATGACTCCGCCTATTATTGGCAACCCAAGGATGCAAAGGCTATGAACTCTATCCTAAAGAAGATTTCTTTTGCTAGAAGTCACAAAACAGTGCCGCTTCCGATAGATGACGAGAGCTTGCTTAAGGCATTGGAAGAGTTTCTGCGTCGTATCGACAAGACTTGGATAATGAACAATTTTTCGGTTAACAAAATTGATTCTCAATACAACGAGATAGTATCAGAAATGAAAAATCATAGACAAAACGTAACAGACAATGGAAACAATACAAAGACAGGATGGAAAGCTCCAGACCACAAAGACACATCAGCGTATCGGTCGGGGTTTGGAGTTGCCGTTGGAAAATAGAGAAGTCAAGAACTTTCTTTACTATGCCTACAAACGAGAGGTAGAGAAAAGAAAAAGAACGTTCGTCTTCACTGACGAGCTAAAGGAAGCAATATCGAAAGTCGGGGATTTTCTTACTACAGAGACAAACTTTTACGGGCTGTTTATGCCCGGCAGTATTGGAAACGGCAAGACTACAATGCTAAAGGCTATTCGAGATTTGCTAGTTCATCTTGTGGACTCAAACAAGATTAGCTATTGCGAGGGTGACAAATATCCGCGATTCGTCAAGGCTAGAGATATGGCTTACATGATTCACAAAGACATAAACGAGTTCAGAGCAATCATGAACACTAAGTTTCTCTTGATTGACGATTTGGGTGCTGAGCCAACGGAGATAGTCACTTACGGAATGCACTACAAGCCGTTTGACGAGTTGTTGGACTATCGCTATGAGCAGATGCTGCCCACGATTATCAGTTCAAACCTAACGGCCATTGACATCGGACAGAAGTACGATGACCCAAGAATTGTAGATAGAATGCACGAAATGTTTGATATTTTAAGTTTTGAGGAGGTATCGTTCAGATGAGTTTAGAACAATCACCATATCAGAATCAGCCATTAGTGAATGACCCAAAGGCTGAGCAGTATGTTATCGGAAGTCTTCTTGTTGATCCTACCGCATACACTCTAGTAAGCCAGTATCTAGATGAAGACTGTTTTTACGACCCCATGTGTAGGGATATATGGAAGGCTGTTGATAATATGGGAAAGCAAGGTATGCCGATAGATGTCATATCTGTTTCTGCCGAGCTCAGTAAGCAGAAGTCGAATGTAACAGCATTGGACTTGATGAACATTTCGGCACAGATTGCATCATCTGCACATGTAGAATATCATGCCATCAGATTGCAGGACCTTGGTAGAAGAAGAAAACTCTGGGTTGTCGGGCAGCAGCTTTCCAAGGTTGGATTGTCGGAAGAGATTCTGACCGCAGATGCCCACCAAGAGGCTATAGAGAGTATCGGAGGAGTATTTGAGAAAGCAGATGGAGTGTTCACGCTCGATGATGCAATGAATAGTCTAAACGAGATAATGGTTAAGAATGCCACAGTTGGAGGTGTCACGACAGGAACCAAGACCGGTATGGAGAGATTCGATGAAAAGGGAGGTCTGCAGAAGTCTGACTTGATTATCGTAGCCGGTGAAACTTCTCAGGGAAAGACGAGCCTCGCACTTTGTATGACAAGACACGCCATCGAGAACGGAGCAAAGGTTGCTTTCTACTCTATGGAAATGACGAAGGAGCAGCTTACTGCACGTCTGCTTTCTGCCAAGACGAACATCCCGGCCAACAATATCCTCTATTCGGGCAGTCTGGCGCCAAGCGAGATAAGGATGATTGATGATGCTAGAGGAAAGTTGCCCGGAGAGAATTTATTCTTTGATGACAAGAGCACGTCAAATATAGATTCTATTCTTCTTTCCATCCGAATGCTTAAGATGCAGAAGGACATAGACGGAGCCGTAGTTGATTACTTGCAGATTCTTAACGTAAACTCCAGGAGTACGAGTTTCAGCAGGGAGCAGGCTATGGGTGATGCCGCACGAAGATTCAAGAACCTCGCAAAGGAACTGAACATATGGATCATCGCCCTAAGTCAGTTGTCTAGAGATAGTAACTGTCCGGAGCCGAATCTGAACCGACTGCGTGATAGTGGACAGATAGGAGAAGCTGCCGATGTTGTCATCCTAGTCTATCGAGCAGAGTATTACAACAGAGCGTACCCTGCCCCATTTGATAACAAGGACGATTATCCTACTGACGGAACGGCTATGATAGACGTTGCCAAGGGACGTAATATCGGAACGTTCAAATTCTTTATGGGATTCAACAAAAATACGACAAATTTTTTCAAGACGAATTTAATCAACGAAGATGTACAGGTGCCTTTCGAAAAGCCAGAAGAAGCAGATGCACCATTCTGATAATCAGATAGTTGCAAAGCACTATAATTTAGTATTTTTAACTAAAATAATCGTTGGTAAATTTGCATATATCAGAAAATTTTCGTACCTTTGCATATAGATAAAAGGTAGTACTTTTGACTATCCAGAGCCTACCTTATAAGTTGAACCAATTAAAATTATAAAGATTATGAATACAAAATTAAACTCGCTTAACGAAAAGCAGAGAAAGTTGTGGGCAATAATTCGAGAGGCATTGAATTATGAAGACACGGATGAGGACTTTTATGAATTTAAGGAAGAGGCTGAAGGTCTGCTTGCTGACGATGAGGAAGATTTCTATGTTACATACAATAGTATGGATGACTTTGATGCTTCTGATGTGATAGACCTCATTAACGCATAGTAATCATTAATAATTCGAAGGCTATGGAAGAATCTTTATCAGAGTACATGCTTCGCAGATTTTGTTCTGCTTATCCAACGGTTCCAATTACGCTTTCAAAAGTCAAGGCTTATCTTGACACAGTTGATGATTGGAGAGAGTTAGACGATAGCCATTTGGCACTATTATACAATTTTAATCTTAAAAAATAGAAAGGGAATAATTATGAGAAATTCAAATTTCAATCTTATCAAGTCTTTGGGCTATGTTGTAGTGTTGGTAAGTATTGCTTCGCACTCTGTACCGCACGAATATTGGCAAAACACAGAAGACGGACTTCTGTATGGTCATGTTGGTGACAGTGAAGAAGAACACAAACTTTTAATGATGGAAGGTGCTGTATGAAATATTGTATCGAAAGAATTTGCCCCACAGGTGATGTTTCCGAAGAGTTTGGAGACTACTCCGATGAAAAGGAAGCTAACAGAAACGCAGAGCTACTAAACATGGTAGATCCATTTAATAACTATAAAGTAAAGAAAGAAGCATGAAATACCAAGAGTTCAAGAAAAAGCAGCAGGATGAGTTTGGCAAGCTGCCAATGAAGGCTGCATTTGGAGACAAGCAGTTTAAGGAAATGATGGCTGAATGGGGGCTTACCACAAGTAAGGAAGACCTGGAAAAGATATGTTCCATCGGTGCCGGTGCTTATTGCCTCAAAAAGGATTACCACTTATTTCTGGTATTCGGTGAGCGTTCCGTTAAGGAATCAGAGGAGTTTCTGAGCAGCGATGAGAATTTGGTGGATGCCTTGAAATATGAATTTGGCAATCATGAGTGTGGCCTTACCTTTGAGTTTGAAAATGGTATCATCGCTTTGGGATATACCGTTAAGGAGTTTCTTTCAGACGACAGAAAGAAGAAGCTTTTTGTAAAGGCACGTAAGGAATACATTAATAGTCTGGAGGGTTAATATGAATACAAAGAATTTTGGAAACGGATATGTAGGTATCAAGATCAACAGTATTTCAGAAATAATGAAATACAATGCTCTAAAAGAGCAATTTTCTATTTGGAACGAGTATGAAGGCACTTTTGATGATGATGTCGAGGTTACGGATGACGATGGAAACGTCACTGAACGAGAGCCGACAGAAAACGAGAAGATAGAGCGTTACCTGGAAGCTTTCAATAATGGAACCGTTTTATATGCAGTTTTCCAGCTGGATTGTGGACGAGTCTTTTCCGATTTAGCTACTACATATCAGAGTAAGTATGCTATCGGACAGCAGGTCTTCATTATGAGGGACAACAAAATTGTTTCGGGTAGAATTGTCCTTATATCTCTTTCAGACTATGAAGATGTCAAAAAGCTTTATGTTGATTATCATTCTAGAGATATAGGCGAAAGAATATACAATATAGTGAGTACAAATTTGTGCCCTACAAGCTATCGAAATTATTATTCTTTCAGTGAGCGCGACCGTATAGAAAGATGTCTCAAAACAGCACTAAATAATAATTATGTTATCCTAGAGATAGACGGAAACTATGTAAGTAAAAGGCTTGGAGATATATTCTCTTCAAAAGAAGAACTTGTCAAACATTTAATGGAACAATAGATATGAACATAATAAGAGCTACAGGAAATACAAAGAACAGAATAGATGCCATCTTTACGGGCAGCAAGTATCTGTTCTTCAGCCCAGATTTCGGATTGGTTGCTATTGCAACGAGAATATCAATGGATGAGAACTGCTCTTACTTCAATGTTGAGCTGACAGAACAAATTAAACCTAAGTTGATATACAAGGTTGTTGAAAAGGAAGAAGCTTCCATTAAACGTATCTGCCAATTCAACTGCATCAATTTAGGAGAAATGCCACAGCATACTCTTCTATACGTGATAGACTTAACATTGGAAAGGAGATAGCTATGGTTGTAAAGGAAATGGTTCAGTACAAAAGAACTGCTGATATGGAAGAACTCTATCTGATGCTCAATAATGATTCTGTAGCCTACGACCTTTGGCACGATGCTGCAGAAAATTACGCCCTGAAGATGTTAAATGGAGAGGCGGTAATGATGGAGAATGTCGCCCATGTGATGATTACAAGAATCATCCAGTCATGTGGCAGACTGATAAAATGGCGCAGAAAGATGATACTGATGCCCTGTATATTACCAAAGAGCAGAAGGAGATTGTCGCATTGCAGTGGTTCTATAATAGCATGATGGATTTATATACTTATTATAAAGGTAGGCAAAAGTAAGGTTTAACATAACGGGTATTAAGGACACCCACAAGTTAGATACCTTATTCTTATCTGGCAGCCGGAAAGACGGCAGCCTACCTTTCTAAAATATGCAATTATGAAGGATTACGATTATTTATCTCTTATCGTTGAGATTTCCCCACAGCATCAGAGTTGTTTTGAGGAAATTGAGGATTACGAGAAGGTTTGCAGACTGAATAGTGTCGGTGACCAGAACGCCATCTTGGAATTTATGCTCCAATGGGATTACGGCGAAGATACATCAGATACGCAACCCGAGTTAGACAAATATGAAGATGTGCTCATCGAGACCGACACACATATTCTAGCAAGATGTGAGTCAAAGAACTTCGGTTGGCAGGGTGACGCATTCTTCCTTTACAGAAAGGACAAAAAGAAATGAAGAATATTTATCATATACATCAGTCTTCCAATTCCTATTGGGATAGCCGTTGGACTGACACAGATTATTATCTTTGCGACAGCGAGGATGAGTATCAGCAGAAATTAGCTGAATATACCGAGAAGCGTAAGCAAATCGAGAAGGAGTTCAAGGAGAACCCAACGGAACTTAGCAAGAGTCGCGCACTATTCTTGCAGCTCAGCAAGGAACAGAAGGTGCATGCCAGCGAATACTATTATGGTCATGAATGGTGCGGTAAGGAGTTCGATGCTTTCGGTTTCTGCTGGAGTGAGAGGTTGGAGAGAAGCACGCATTACAAGTACTTCTTGAAGCCGGGTTCCGTAACAAATGAAAGCGTAAGTTCTGCCGTTGGCAGATTTACAGGATATGGAAGTTAAACTTAATAAGATTGGAGGTGAGTCATGTAGAATTAAGTAAAAATCATCGTTAATCAATGGTCGGGATTAAATAACAAACAATGTTTGATATTCTTATTTTGCGACAGCTCGGAAAGACGGCACCCGACCTTTAATTTTAAAAATAATATGGAAATAGAAGAATTAATAAAAATAGCAGAGTCTGATTCCTGGACTGTCACCGAAGAGGAATACACGAATGGGAAAGGATTGCTCTTTTCAAGACGTTCACCTGCAGGTCAAGACTTCTCGATATCAACCGGACCATTTGAAAGTGCTGAAGAATTGATCAACAGCATCCACCAGCGTTACGTAGAATTTGATGCTGACAGTGAAACATATTTATGGTTAGACAACGAGGGCCATGGAAAGAACGGAGCACCATATCGCATGAGGGATGTGCTGGAAGACATGGAGGCTTGCGAGAAAATGATTTACGACTTATTTATTTGTTATCGGGACGCTTATGAAAAGAAGTGAATTATTTATGGCTTGTGCCAATGAGTACAGTTACAGATGCAATTCTGATTGCGACAACTGTCAGTTATACCTTCGTTACTTAAAAGAAAAGGAGGATTGATTATGAAAGGGAAAGATATTATCGTAGTTAGCAGTTTGGGTGTACAAGCGTACTATCCTATTGGGCAGAATCTTAGTATAAATGGGAGAACTTGCGTAGTAGCGAAAAGTGGAGATTGCGTTAATTGCGCTGTTTGTGTACCTAACGTTCCGCTTCACGATCAAGAAGTTACTTGTACAAACCTAGCTTGTACTGCTGACGAACGAGAAGATAAAACTAGTGTTCATTTTAAAGTGGTTTAATTATGAAGGTATATCTAATTTATAAAGATGATGCCTGGCATACAAAGGGAAGCGGTGAATTGCTTAGAGTAGCCGACAGCCTTCAGAAATGTTATGCAACAGCAGAGGCCAATGGAGCTTCGGAAGAGCAACTTAGAGATTTGCGCAATATCGGGCAGAGCCAATGTAGTGGTAAAAGCTACGAGTTTAACATTGAGACATGGGAGGTAACATAATATGAAATATGACGTTTGCATTCAAGAAACTTTGAGTAAGACAATAACCGTAGAGGCAGAATCAAATACGGATGCTTGCTCCATGATTAGAGAAAAGGTTAAGAATGGTGAGATTGTCCTTTCTGCCGACGATTACACCGGTTGTAGAATTATAACGGCACAGAAAGCGTATGGAAGTGAAGACAACGAAGACTGAGTTCAGAGAACTGCTTAGTGTTCTAGAAAAAGCAGCAGCTTTTATTAATGAAAAATCCACAAGGCCCAAAGACTTTGATTTGGCTAGAAGATTAATAAGGTCAAAGGCTTTGCTAGCGAAAAGGAATGGCAGTCTTCAAGGAGAAAGCGGCGATAGTCATTAACGGCATCGTGTACGTAGCGGAACCAATGGATGATTGCGAGGATTGTGCGTTTTGTACGGGCTTGGCACAATGCAGCGTAGATTTCATTTGCATCTCTATGAGAGAAGCATTCCGTAAGGGTTTTAGAGACAAGCCTATAGGTTTCAAAAAATGGAAAGGTTATGAAAGGATCAGAAACATTCAAGAAGGTAATCAAGGCATATCTTGACAAGCGTGCAGCAGAGGATGAATTGTTCGCAAAGGATTACGCCAAGCCTGGTAAGAATATCGATGATTGCTGCGACTTTATTATCTCAGAGGTCAAGAAATCCGGAAGACAGGGGTTTGACGATGATGAGATTTATGGAATTGCAATTCACTATTATAATGAAGAAGAAGTTTCATTCACCAAGAATCAGAATTGCACCATTGTTACAAATCTCTCAGACCAGACCAAGGAGAATCTGGAGAAGAAGGCTGAGGAGGAATTCAAGCAAGCTAAAATTATCGAACTCCAGAAGAAGGAGTCCGCTGAGAAGGAGCGCTTGAAGAAGAAAGCCGAGGCTCTGAGAAAGAAAGATGCTGAGATTGGTCAGTTGAGTTTGTTTGATTTTTAATATGTGAGTTATGAAGCCAAGAAACAAGACAGAACGTGAAGTTGTAAAACTCTCGGACAGAATTCCGGAGTTATCAGACAAGCAACGTGAGTGGGCCATCAAGACTTGCATCTCTGAAGATGATGCTTACAAGTATGGTGACAGATTTTCAAGAGGGTGTTTCTATCTAGTATGCACATTCAAGGGATGGCAGGTCCTCAGATACTTTCAGGTAAGAGTGAAGTTCCGGTTCCACAAGATGATTAAGGAGAAGATTTACTTCAAGGAATGTATGCAGCAATGGTTGAAAGATGGGGAATATGTTTTCCTTGCCAGGCAGCGAACCTGCGGATATATAGAAGATGCTTTTTCTGCTTTCGGAAAGTTGGAAGTAAGAACGCATACTGTATGGAGTTTCTTGGGTGATCCTCGTGATATTGGATTCGATGGAGTATATTACGCTTCAGTCCAAGGCAAGTATAAATATGCTCTCAGAGACTTCGGGGAAAAGATTCTGTGTGACGAAATCTTCCGTTCCGTCAATGCTAACCCATACAATGAAACTCTCATGAGACGTGATATTGATATGTGGAAGGTGTGTAAGTACCATGAAGCTGTCTTCGACAGAGAAAAAATGTCTGCCGTCAAGATTGTTGTCAGACACGGAAAGGCTTCTTATATTTACGATAGCTTGTGGTGGGATATGCTCGACAGTATTATGTATCTTAAGAAAGATGTACGTAACCCTTCTATAGTTTGCCCGGAGAATCTTCGTGAGGCGCACGACAAGTGGTTAAAGGCAGCAGACAACAAGAAAAAGAAAATGGAGGACAGAATGACTAAGCTGCGTTTGATTGCGGAAGAGAAAATGCAACTCAGATATCTGGAGCAAGCTGCTAAAGCCGAAGAGGAGAATAAGAAAAAGGCAGAAGCAATGGCTAATGTATATGTTGACAGAAGAAAGCAGTTCTTTGACATTGACATAAAGGATGGCGCCATAGACATACAGGTTCTTAAGTCCGTCCAGGAGTTCTTTGAAGAGGGCAAGGAAATGGGGCACTGTGTATTTAGGAACGGTTATTACGATGTGAACAGAAAGCCGAACTGCCTCATACTTTCTGCCAAGGTAAACGGGCAGCGTATGGAGACAATCGAGGTAAACTTAGCCGATGTTACCGTTGTTCAATGCCAGGGCCACGGAAACATCAATTCCGCTTTTCACGATACCATTCTGAAGCTTATCAAAGATAATCTGTGGCAGATAGAATCCAGGCTCCCGAACAGGGCTAGTAGAACGGCGTAATTTTTAGTATTTTTGGCTAAAATTTTCGTTTGATATATTTGCATATATCGAGATTTTTTCGTACCTTTGCGTATGAGAAGAGCCTATTTTGCGGTGTTTTTGACTATTCAAGCCGCATATATGCACAATTTTATGTTAAAATATAGTTAATTTTAGATTTTAGGTATTTAGTCATTAAATATTTTATTAAATTTGCAGCGATGGAATACGATTACAGTAAGCTCAGAGAGTTCATCAAGCGTTGTAAGTGGCAATGGGCCACTTCAATGATAGACGTTCCTCATGAGTACATTCACAGAGACAAGTGCGCATTGACAAACGACGAGTTTTATTACTTCGTTAGCGCACAGCGAGACAATGGAGTCCATGAAAGATGGGGGAAGTATAATTTCCCTTACCTTTACATTGACGGTTACAAGTATTGGACGATGGGTGACCCATTCGAGACTACTTGGATTTTGAACAGACAGAAGGTTTTCAACGAGTTCGACTTCCTGGAGTGGCCGGTACCGAGAATCTATTCGAATCAGGAAATGGACGTGATGGCAAAATCTATCATGTTCACGTTCAAGGACAGAAGATTTTTCGAGGCAGGCATCGGAAACGGAGACTTCGTCGCTTTCACCAAGATAAAGCCGGAAATGTATTATGGAGTTGATCCTAGCAAGAAAGCAATCAAGCAGTTCAGGGAGAAGACCTCTGGCTTTTTCCGAAGATGTTCTACTATTTCTTTTGAGGAGGCGATAAAGAAATGGATGTCGGCAGACAGCGTTGTGGTTGCTCTTTTCGGTACCGCTTCCTACTTCATGCCTCAGTATCTCCGCAAACTGGGCGAGAGTGGTTTGGATTATTGCCTTATGTTCTACAAGGATGACTACACCCCTGCAGAGTTCGAGGAAATGCACCATTTCACCTATGACAGAATGCAGTTGAAATCGATGTTCCCGAATTGTAACATATACAATCACAAGAATTTCGTAACCATTTCAAGTAAAAAAATCACCTGGCAACAGGCAACAGTAGAAAATGAATTATTCCCAGTATGATAAAATAGCAAGTAAGTACGACACTTTGTTTCGTGATGAAATGAGTCTCGTTGAGAACCGTGAGGTGGGGCAAATGCTCCCACCTCTCAGCGGTTCAATCCTAGACATCGGATGTGGTACCGGCTTGCTGACAGAGATTGCAGAAATCGACCCACAGGAATATCTAGGAATTGATCCTAGTAAAGGAATGTTGGAGCAGTTCACTAACAAATACCCAGCCTATAAGGATAGGGTTGTATGTGAGCCTTTCGACGGAAAGAGTTTAGATTGCAGAAATTTCAACAATATCGTAGCATTGTTCGGTTCCCCATCTTATCTTTCCCGGTACGCTGTTCTTGCTATATCACAGTGTAAGGCTCGTAAGTTCTTGATGTTCTACAAGGAGAAGTATCATCCGGTCACTTACGAGAAATGCGATGTAGAGTTCAGACATTTTTTCTATTCAAAGAAGGTCTTGTGCAGTCTTTTTGGTGAAGAAAACGTATCAGAGTATCACAATTATTTAATAGTAAATTGCGTATGACATCACAGAAAGGTTTGCGTTATGATGGCAGTATTGACAAATACCCCATCACAGAAGGCGAGATTTACAGTTTAGGCAATGGTAGCAAGATTACCATTGCCGATATTACTTTGGGGCTTCCGGAGTTTTCAAAGAATGCCGATTGCGTATTCATCGACCCAGCAGGAAGTAAAGGTGTCCTCAAAGCGTATTATACCAAGGCGGAGAAGCAATGCCCGGTTGATAATTTTGACGAGTTCGTTGCCCACATCAAGAGGTGCATCGAGCAGATTAATCCGGACAGACTATTCGTCGAGTGCTTCTACAGAAATAAGAAACAGTTGGTTCCTATGGTAGAATCGCTGTTCCCTCATGTAAAAATCTACGAGAACACCTATTATCATAAGCCAGATTGCAAGTGCTGGATTATCCAAGGCACCAAGCAGGCAGAAGACTGGGGACTCCAGGGAATGGATGAATGGGATGCGGTGTTCAAGATTTGTAAGGATGTTCCGTTCAGCTCTATCACAGACTTCTTCATGGGTCAAGGACTTGTTGCCCAAGCAGCCTATGCCGCAGGTAAGGTTTTCTATGGTAGCGATATGAACAGAAACCGTTTGGCTGTAGCCATAAGCAAGGTAGCCAAGCGAGGTGGAGAATGGACAGTAACTAAATAATTACGCATATGATTAAACTCTCTCAGATTATCATCCTCAACGTTCCGAAGCGAGAACGTGAGGGCAAATACCTTAAGAAGTTGATAGAGACCAGCACGAAACCTTATGGTATTCCTGTCAGTATCTCTATGGACCGAGGTAAGGGTCTTTGGGACAATTATTCCCAAGCGTTGACGCAAGAGGTAGCAGAAGGAACCCATCGAATGGTTATCCACGATGACATTACCTTTGACCGCAACATTCTTGCCAAGATTTTACATATTCTCTCTTTTGCTCCAGAAAACAACGTTATCAGTTTCTACAATCCAACAAATGGTGACTATACTGATTGTTACGCAAAGGGCAAGCACGTTATTTCTACAAAGACTAATTTCTGGCTGCAGGCTAGCGTATATCCAAATGACCTAGCCAAGGACTTTGTTGAAACTTCAAACAAGATGACGGATGATCAGACACGTTATGATGATTCGCGCCTTAAGGCATACCTTCAGGCAAAGGGTATCGACCTTTACGCTATCGTTCCCGGTCTGGTTCAGCATTTCGGTGCATATAGAAGCACGTTCAACAATCCAGGCGCCGTAGGTGGCATTCCTCGAAACAGCAAGACCTACGACAACCAGTTTGATGTAGAGTCTGTAGATTGGGAGAGTGAGTTCAAGAATCCTTATTTGGCTAAGTCAAGCAAGGATTGGGTTAAGGAAATCGTAAACAAGGAATTTCTCGATGAATACAAAAAACTCTAAGGAAAATCTAGCCTTGAAATTGGCGAAGGACAATATCGAGGTTGAGCAGGTGAAGCCGCTGCATATTGAATACGTTAAGGTTGATGACATTTATCCGAATGACTATAATCCTAATACGCATGATGCAGACAGTTTTGACCTTCTCATCAAATCGTTGCTCTATTTCGGATTTACTCAGCCTATTGTTGTCAACCGCTCGACGATGCAGATTGTGGACGGAGAGAACAGATACCGTGCCGCCTGCGTCATCGGATATGAGATGGTTCCTGTATGCTTTGTTGATTTCGACGAAGAGAAGTTGAGATATGCAACAATCATGCACAATGCCGCTCGCGGCCACAACAATAATGAAATGATGGGTAGGCTTAAGAATTACCTTGACACCCATTTCAGTAATTCCAGCGACAAGGTATTATTAAACAATAGAAAGAAATGATATTTTACAGTGACAAAAACGTTTATGAGGCAGCTCTTGAAAGATTCAGATACATCTTTCGGGAGTTTTATGGTAAGCGTAAGATTGTCGTGACGATGTCGGGAGGAAAGGACTCTACCGTGGTTCTCAACCTTGCGCACGAGGTTATGAAGGAGATGGGAATTGAAAAGATTCCCGTCCTCTTCCTAGACCAAGAGGCAGAGACTCCAATGACTATCGAGTACATACGATACATCATGCACTTGCCGTGGGTTGAGCCATATTGGATTCAGTCATACTTCCAGGAATGGAATGCCTCAAAGGGAGAATGGTTCAATGTATGGGGGCCTGGAGAAAAATGGATTCGTGAGAAGGAACCAGATTCTTATGGTGATTTGGAGATTCCGCACAATCAGTATTTCTCCAAGACCCTTGATCAGGTACACAGAATGCTCTTCGGCAAAGACTATCTAACTTTAGGTGGTGTCCGTATCGAGGAGTCGCCGGCACGATTGTCGGGTCTTACTAGAGGCGAGTGCCTTCCAGGTATTACGTGGGGAGGTGGTGGCGGATATTATAAAGACGGCACACCGAGAAGTCTGGTACTCTACCCTATTTGGGATTGGAAGGTTTATGATGTATGGTATTACATCTTCAGCAACAAGCTTCCGTACTGTAAACTCTACAACTATCAGTTCACGCAGAAGCCACTCAGAGCGTGCCGAGTTAGTTCCCTCATTCATGAGCAGGCTATCCACGACTTAGGTTTCATCAAGGAGGTTGATCCATGGTTCTACGACAAGCTGGTGCGAAGGGTAGCAAACGTCAATACATCTGTACACGCCTTTAACGAAGTGGCAACATACTGCTACAACTTGCCACCTTATTTCAAGGATTGGGATGAATACGTTGACTATCTCGCAGACAATCTTTGCGAAGATAAGAAGAATGCTGAGACTATCAAGAAAGGCTACCGTTCCGCCAAGAAGAGAAATGTAGCTAAAGCCGGTCATTGCCAGGAGTGCATTGATTACGTAATACATCAGATTGGTTATACCAGCGCTGTCTGCGTCATTGCGGAAGATTTCGGAATGAAGCGCATTCAGAGCGTAGAGCGTTCTTTGCGTCAGTATTTGAGCGACAATTATGTTAAAATAGAAAAAGCTAATAAGGAATATGAATCTTCAAGAGAACATCAAGAAGGAGTTTGATGCTGCCAAGGATAAGGTGCAGTTTTTGAACGACCTTAGAAAGTATATCAGTTCCTTATCTCCAGAGAAAGTCAACCCTGTAGATTGCGTGCTTTGGGTTGACAAGGATATGGTTGTAGCCAACAACTACAACCCTAACCATGTGGCAGATAAGGAAATGCGTCTTCTCTATACATCCGTAAGGGAAGACGGTTACACAATGCCTATCGTTACCATTTGGGACGAGAAGCTGCAGAAGTATGTAATCATCGACGGTTTCCACAGAAACCTCGTTATTCGCAAGTTTGCGGACATCAATGAGCGATGTGGTGGAAAGCTACCTATCGTAGTTCTAGACAAGGACATCGACCAGCGTATGGCATCAACCGTAAGACACAATCGTGCCCGTGGAAGTCACTCTGTCGATGGAATGGTAAACATCGTCTTCAATATGCTCAGAGATGGTGTGTCTGAGCGTGAGATTTGCGAAAAGGTAGGTCTGGAGCAGAAAGAGCTTGTAAAGCTTAAGTATGTTACCGGTTTTGCCAAGATTTTCAAGAGCTATAAGTATAATGCGGCTATCGAAAAGGTTGTCGACGAGAGACGCGTAGCAAGAGAGACAGCCAAGAAGAAGGAGGATAAGAAATGAAAGTAAAGTCAGTTAAGCTCAGTGAAATCTTTCCTTACTATGACAACCCTCGTGACAACACGAATGCGGTTGAGCCTACGAAGGAGAGTATCAAGCGTTTTGGATTCGTTAAGCCTATCCTCGTTGATAAGGCAGGTGTAATCATTGCCGGTCACACAAGATACGTGGCCGCTTACCAGTTGGGTATGGAGTTCGTTCCTGTCGTTTACTCGGATATGGACGACGAAATGGCAAAGAAGTACCGCATCCTCGATAACAAGCTGGCAGAGAAGTCTTCTTTTGATGAAGACCAGCTTTTGGAGGAATTGCGCAACATGGAGGTTCCTACCGATATGCAGGCATTCTTCTTTGAGGATATCAACCAGATGCTCAACTTCTCCCTCGACAGCATCAACCAGCAGGCAGAAGAGTATGGTGGCTTCCAGGATGACTATTCTCAGGTTGATGAGGAGAACTTCGAGGCTCCATCCAATGAAGAGGCTGGCGAAAGTGAGGAAGCTCCTTCAGATGAGGAGGAGGAAGACCCTGCCAAGGATTTGTTCGTTCTCAAAGAGCGCGAGGACGGTTCACATTATATGAAGGTCGTTTGCCCATATTGCGGAAATATGGAAACAATAGAAATTGAGGATTAACAGGTATGGAAGAGATTAAGATTAATGACAAGGTAATTGAGTTACCTATTGACAGTATCGTGCCTCATGACGGTTCGCACAAGACCGACGAGACGGCAGTACAGGCAATCATGCAGTCCATCAAGGATTTCGGCATCACTCAGCCTATTTCCGTTGACAAGAACAACGTGATTGTAACCGGTAACGGTGTGTATAAGGCTGCTAAGGCATTGGGAATGGATAAGGTTCCCTGCATCCGTGTTGACTATCTGACTGATGAGCAGATTAAGCAGTATAGAATCGCTGATGACAAGACGTCCGAGTTTGCCACTTGGAACGAGAAGAAGCTTCGCAAGGAGCTCTCCTATCTCGGTGATCCTAACAGCATTCAGTTTGCTTTCGATGAGAGCATTGCCGGTATGCTTGGACTCAACGCTAAGCCAAAGGAACAGAAGCCTGCGGCCGCACCTTCAAAGGCTGAGACTAACCATACGGCTAAGAAGGTCGTAACGGAAGCCCAGAAGGACCAGAAGTTCAAGGAGGAAATGAAGGGCGTTGAGGAGAATATCCAGGTCAAGCCTTCAGAGTATTATGAGTATAATTGTTCCGCTTGCGGTAAACTAGTAAAAGTTAAGAAGCCATGACAGATGAATCATCACAGCCGAAAGTAAAGTCTTTCGTACATAGAATCCCCAATCCTGTTGGAAGACCATACAAGATTAAGTCTTCTCAGGAATTATGGGATAAGTTTGTAGCTTACTGTGATGATGTTGAAAACGACCCTTGGCAGCAAAAGACTGGTAGCAATTCCATTGCAGGCGGCAGCGGCAAATCCACAAATTCCATGAGACAAGAGGTAAGGGTTTTCAGAAGAGCCTATACCCTTGTCGGATTTTGTGCTTTCTGTGGCATCGTTCAGAAATGGGCGGATTTCAAGAGAGGTAATCTTAAGAGACCAGGCTTTGAGCAGGTGATAACACAGATTGAGAATGTCGTGATGGCCCAGCAGATTGATGGCGCCATGCTTCATCAGTTTGATTCCAGCATTGTTGCAAGGCTCAACGGATTGGCAGATAAGCATATTCAAGAAGTAACCGGCAAGGATGGTGAGGACTTCAAGTTCCCTAAGCTGTCCTTGGATGATATTAAAGAATTACAGAAGATAAATGGACTTTGAGAAACAACGTTTTCTTCATAAGCAGTTAGTGGCATCGTCCCTGCTGCAATTCACTACTAAGATGTTCGCCTATACTGCTCGACGTGAGTATGTAATAGGCGAACATCACAGGATTATATGTGATGCGCTCATGGATGTGATAAGGGGAAAGACTAACAAGCTGATTATCAACATCAGCCCTCGTTATGGAAAGACACTCTTGTGTTCACAGATGTTTATCGCATATGGTCTTGCGCTGAACCCTGCTTCAAAGTTTCTTCATATATCTTATTCCGGAAGTCTCGTCCAGGACAATTCTATGGCAGTCAAGGACACGATAACTTCTACATATTTTCAAACACTATTTCCGAATGTCAAAATCAGAAAGAACGATAACACAAGATCAAAATGGAGCACAACGGCAGGTGGTGGTGAGTATGCTACATCTACCTTGGGTCAGATCACAGGTTTTGGTGCAGGTCAACCAGACTGGACCGAAGAAGACATAAAGAACATGGATAAGTTCATGGCTACGTTCAACCCCGGTCACTTTTCGGGAGCCATAGTTATCGATGACCCTTTACGACCGGACGATGCTTTGTCCGATAACGTCAGAGAGTCTATCAACAGACGTTTCGAGACAACCATCCGTAACCGTGTAAACTCACGTCATACGCCAATTATCATCGTCATGCAGAGGTTGCACGAGCACGACTTGTGCGGTTACCTTCAAGAGATTGAGCCAAATGAGTGGAAGGTTGTTTCCCTCCCGGTAATACAGACAGACGAGGACGGAAAGGAGCGAGCCTTGTGGCCGTGGAAACATACGTTGGAGGAGCTGTACAAAATCAAGCATGCCAGCGAGTTCGTATTCGAGACACAGTACATGCAGAACCCTACCCCTATGGAAGGTCTTATGTACCATGCCTTCAGAACATACGATGAGCTGCCGGACAGAAGGTATGCAAGAATGATTGGAAACTACACCGACTCGGCAGATACCGGTTTCGACTTCCTTTGCTCTATATGCTTCGATGCGCACGATGACGGCTACTATGTTACCGATGTTCTATACACCAAGCGACCGATGGAATACACGGAACCAGCGCAAGCCAATATGGTTAAGCGCAATCAGACAGACGTGTGTTTCGTCGAGAGTAACAATGGTGGCCGCTCTTATGCCCGCAATGTCGAGCGCATAACAAGGGAACACGGAAACAGAATCACCCAGTTCGTAACGTTTACGCAATCGAAGAACAAACAGATTAGAATCTTCACTCGCTCAAGCGAGGTAAACAATAAACTAGTCTTCCCTTCTAATTGGGAACAGTTGTGGCCGGAGTTCGCCCACGATATGAAATCCTACAGAAAGGAAGGATATAACGCCCACGATGATGCACCGGACGCTTGTACGGGCATTATAGAGAAGTGCGAGGAGTGGCTTAACAATGCTACCGATGCACAGCTCAGACGTGGCGGTTTCTTGTAATTTCTTTTTTAAACCATGTCAACTAGGCGTTTGCTCGCGAGAGTAGGCGCCTTAACTATTTAGAAATCAGCGTATTACAATTTAGTATTTTTAACTAAAATAATCGTTAGCATATTTGCATATATCAGAAAATTTTCGTACCTTTGCATATAGATAAAAGGTAGTACTTTTGAATAAACAGGAGCTACCTTACAAGTTGAACCAATTAAAATTATAAAGATTATGAACGGTCTTTTTGAAACAAAGCTTCTCAAATACAAGAAGCACATTATCCAGGTTTTTGAGGATATGTTCGGTCAGAGGTACGTCTATATCGACGGTCAGACACAGACCTATTCTATTAACAATGCAAAGAGAATGATTAGCCTATGTTGTCAACAGTAATATTCACGGATGGCGTCCAGAAGAATGTGGAGCCATCCAACGGAACGGATTTCTCATTGGAGGAGTTGAGAGGATTTGTTGGTGGACACATCGAGTTGGTCCGACTCAGCAAGTCGCAGGTAATGGTAGTTAATGAGGAAGGCAAGGTTTACGACCTTCCTCAGAACGAGAACGCCACGATGCTTGTGAACATAGCAGGCATCAGAGACGTAATAGTAGGTAATGTATTAGTTTGTGACATCAATAAAATCAAGTAATATGGATAAGAACGATTTAATGGAGTTCCTCGTAGAAGAGGCAGAGTATAGTGAGAGTGAAGTAGCCGAAATGACTAACACGGAGTTGCTGGATCATTGGCTGGAGTATAACGGAATTTGCGGTTTCACAGAGGACATCAAGGGTGTTATTAAGGCTGCTTTTGATGTAGATTTGGAGGACTAGCCATGTACAAAGAGAATATAGGAACTGACAGATATGGGCGCACGATGTGCCTATATCACTCCTGCAACACGGTCTATTGCGACCACGTCAAGAACGATAAGGTTGTCAGGACAAATCAGATTAATGTAGATAACGACATCATCTTAATGTTCAGTGCTTCGCATACGAGCGGAGCCTACATTTACGATGAGATTCACAGAAGATACGGGAAATGGCTATGAAACCAATGTTAGCAACAAGATATTATCCGTCACAGACGAAGTTTCCTTGCTTCGTCCAACCTAAGTATGACGGAGTTCGCTGCATCCTTCATGAAGGAGAAGGTGGCGAGGTACACCTCACATCGAGAGGTGGTAAGGAATATGATGTTCCTCAAATTAAGGCTTGGGGAGAGAAACACCGCGGTATGCTTCCTTTGGATGGGGAGATATACAACCACCAGGAATTGACCTTCCAGCAGATATGTTCTGCCGTCAAGTGCCGTTCTGCTATGACTGACAAGCTACGTATGGTTATCTACGATGCACAGATTCCGGGAAGCTTTTCTGCCAGATGGAAAGTTCTGCAGGAGGAGTTTGCTTCCATTGATCCAAATGGACCGGTGTACCTTACGCAGACTTTCGTTGCCCATTCAGAGAAGGACATCAAGCGATGGCACAAGATATTCGTTTCCACCGGTTACGAGGGTGCCATTATCAGAAATGCAAATGGAACCTATATCGAGGGCAGAAGCAATGACCTTATGAAGCTGAAATCGTTCGACACGACGGAGTTCAAGGTGGTCGATGTTTTGGAAGCGGAGGGCAATGATGCAGGTACCGCGATATTCAAACTGAAGTGTGGAGAGTACGAGTTCTGTGCCCGCCCGGTAGGTTCAAAGTCACTCAGAGCTCAATACTTAGCCGACAAGGAAGAGTTGATAGGTATGGCGGCGACTGTTCAGCATCAAGGGTATTCTGACGCTGGAGTGCCAAGATTTCCGGTATTGTTGAACATTAGGGATTACGAGTAATGGCAGCATTAAATATTAACGAGTATTACGGCTGCTTCTCTTGCGAGGCTGCTGACGAGCACGGAAATGGTTGCAGGCACGGTCTGCTGTTCCCAGTACTGCTTGCGATGGGAAACAAGAGAAGCTGCCCAAACTATAAATTCAAGAAGAAATAACTATGGAGTTAGAGGTTAAGCTAAAAAGAAAGTATGAGTCTAAGACAGAAACTTTCGTCCTGATTAATTACAAAAGAGACTTGCGAAGATGTGTCAACATAACTTATCCAAGAGATTGGGATTGTGAAAAGCTTGATGTGTTCATTCAGAACTTTCACGACGTGAACGTTAGAAAGCCTTTATATGTGTCGGAATGGAGTTCTTTGCTTATGAAAAACAGACTGGAGGAAATTAAGAAACTAGGCTATCGTGTTATTGCTATAAATCAGTTACATGGCTATATAGTAAGAAAGGATGGAAAGTTTCTATCCTATCAGCTTGCAAAATATACATCAGAGGGAGGAATAAGTCTCACATATAAATACGTGCCATCTCGAACACATGGAAGTGGTGCTATACAAGGTGGTGAGAGTGGCTATAATTTTGGATTCACCGAGTTTAGTAAAGAAATGCTGAACGATATGATGGACCACCCGAAGCTTTACGGTAAGGTCGAGCACTACAAAGACTTCAATGAGTACCGCCAGCTGAATGCTGGGTTAACAAAGTCACTCAAAAAATAATCTGATTTTTTTTGGTTCAACACAATAAAGTACCATATGATGCGTTATTAATCTGATAGACGGATTATTAACTAAAGCTTAGCTACCGGCATGACGGGCGCATCATATGGGAACATTTATTTTTATTGTCATACTTATATTTGTCGCAGCAATCATTCAAGTATGTTGGAAGAGCAACCAAACAAAAAATCAAGGGAAGGAACTTGAAGAAATAATCAATTCGGTATCAGACTTTACACCTACAAAGAAAGTCATTGGTATAAACAATCAATTTGTCTTTATGATCGATAATAATAGAAAGAAGATTTTCTATTCAAATCATATCACACAAAAGACCATTTCTTATAATGACATTATTAAGGTAGAGGTGATAGATAACGGAAAGACGATTCATCAGAAATCAACAATTCGCACTATTGGTGGAGCCATCGTTGGTGGAGCTGTTGCTGGAAGTGCAGGAGCTATAGTCGGAGGCTTATCTGGTGGAAGCAAGCAAGCTTCTGTGGTATCTCTGGTTCAAGTTAAGATTTTGCTTAGAGATGTAAATTCTCCTTCATTACTCATAAACACTTTCAACGCAAGAAACATGACTGTAGAAGGAAAGCCTATCAAGAGTAACGGAACTGAAGGCTATATCTATAGGAATGGACTTAAAATTGCACAGGAAATTGCAGATATTGTAAACGTAATCATCGATGAGGTTGATAGATGCGGTGGTAACGTTCAGCCAACAGAAATCAATGTCGAGCAGCCACGAGAGGATGATTTGGACTCTGTGCTGAGAGAGATGGTACAATCGAAGAAAGTTATTCAAGCTGTTAAGTTATATATGGATGAGAAGGGCGTTGGACTAGCTGAAGCCAAGAAACATATAGATAGCTTGTAACCGATTGATTTACAGTGGATTAAATTCGTAATTTAGGTTAAAAGATTTGGTAATTTGCCGATTTTTTCGTACCTTTGCATATAGATAAAAGGTCGTAAAATTGACTAAGAGCCGAACACATACAGGGCAACTGCAACGTTACGACCTGCCGAGGAGATAAAACCGGGACGCTGGTTCTCTTAGGCGATTTTCGAGGGCGTGACAAGCGGCTGCCCTTCTTTATTAAATGAGCTTGATGGTTGCTTAATACGAAAATCTTATGGCAACAAACGCAGACATGAGCTTGAAAGAGTTCGCAAAGGAAATGCTGGTCGGAGTTAGAAAGGACCAGGAGTGGTTAACAAGACAGAAGGAAATCACCGGTGATCTCCAGGAGAGAATCGATGAGTGCTTCAAGAGAGTGCAGAAGTGCGACATGACAAAGGGTGTCTACTCCACTACGCAGATGGCGAAGGAGTTGGGCATGAGCAGCGCACAGAAGTTGTACGAAGAGCTGAAGGAGGTTGGCCTTGCGTTCAACCAGGGTTATGAGTGGATGCTGACAAGTCCCTACTCCACCTATCAGCTAACTGAGGTGACTACCCACGTCATCAAGGGCAAGTATACAAGAAGACCTCTTTGGACGGAGCGAGGCAGACGCTGGCTTCTCGCATTAAAGGAGAAGAACATCATCTGCAACCTGCCGAAGCCGAGAGTGCCGAAGGCTGTTGAGAAGTGTATTGCTTCTCAGTCCGGCGAGAAGAAGAAAGAGGTCAAGGTTGAGACGCCAACACCGCTGATGAAGAAAGCCGAGACGCTTAAGGATGAAATCAACTGCCTTTTGAGTCTCATCACAGAGGTCGGAAAGGGAGAGACGATGCTCCTTATGGGAGACATTATGACAATCTCCACCACCATCAGTGAGCACGTGAGCACATTGGCTTTCGAGGCTTACAAGACATTAAATGCGCCAGCGAGGGCTTGAACCAATTAAATTTCCAAGAAAAGATTTGGATTTTCCAAAATAAAATATTACCTTTGCAGCGGTAAAGGAGAAAGATAAATAGGGATTGGATAGACCTCTCACACGTCGGTCTTCGGATGCAGACTTCGGGAGGGTTTCCAATCCCTTGTTTTTTAGTTTAGTAATCTCATAGTATAAAGGATATTTTCACTTGTAAGTTTAGCCTTACATTCTATTCGTTTTCCTTGATAAGTAGCATGGAATACTTTGAACTGAAAATCATGATGGTTACCTTCCTCAATCCTGTCAAATGTTGCTGTAGGAAACCATTCGTTTACATCGGCTGCAATTTGTATTGTTTCGCTAAGTCTTCTATTTCTAATATTCTTTGCCATCGTTTCAGAAAAGAAATTTCGTCCTACCACAAATTCCTCATTATTATTATTGAGATAAAGCCTTCTAGCCGTTTGACCGTCTGGTAGCTCTACCTCTCTAAATTTTGTTTGCATTGTCTCATTAATGAATTCTCGAAGTCTTGCCCTCACCTCTGGTGAGTTCTGTGCAGCTATTCGAACTTGCCTTTGTGACCTTTCAGAGCGAGCGTATTGGGTGATATAGGATGATTGCTTCACCTTATCTTTATTATCATTTACCCAATTTGTGAAGTTCTTAGGCATAGCATTGCTTGGCTGTTTACCGCTCCAATACTCCTTTTCACTCATTATTACCGGGATGGCATAGCACATACAATTCACGTGCCAACCAACCCAAGGAAAATAACTCGGATAGACACCTGCAAGCAAATCACACATATCGTGCTTATGGCTAGGATTGTTGGTTGTCTTTATCTCCTTGCCTTTAATATAGTCCATCCTAGCCCATCTTTCCTGCTCGGCAGAACGGTAGGCCATGTTTATCTCGTTACGTGCCAGACGCACGCTTCTGTACTCGCAGTTCTGAATGGTTATGGCTTTGCCGTATTTCTTCTTATAGGCTTTGGCAAGTGACGGATAATCATTAAGGTACTTGCTGACCTTCTTGCTGAGTTTAACAGCACTCATACCCTTCTCTATGCCGACAGACAGAGATTTCTCCAGAGCCTCCTTTACATCAGCTCTCTGGTTCCATATTCTTTCTGAAAGACCTAGACCTTTAATCTTTCTCTCCATGAAAGCCTTCTTTGCCGCGTTGTTGTGCTCAAAGTAAGCTTTCTGCTTTGCGTCCGCTATCTTCTTAGTAAAGGTGCCGATTACCCTTTTGGCAAGTAGGTCCTGCAGGGTGTTACTATTCTTCCATTCGTCCGATATGCCATTATAGACCAATGCCTGCATATTGTTTGAATAGTAATCCAACAAGGCGTTCACCTTCTTTTCTGTTCTAGGGTAATCATCAAAAGAGAACTCGCCATCCCCATCGAAGTCGGTGGAGGTGGCGATTTTAGCGGACTCCTTGGCAAGAGTCTCATAGATGGAAATGATTTTCCTGGTATAAGCGTTCAGTCTCTTGCCAAGGTCTTTATATGCCTTTTTCTGATTAGGCAGTTTTGGCTTTTTCATACAATTTCATTTTAAAGTGTTTGCAGCAATCCCAGTTGAGAAGAACGCTCCATTCTTGATATGGGCATTTGGCTAGGATAGGCTGACCTTTAAGGCTCATACTATGAAAGTCAGTAGCATGAGCACATTCACGGCAAAAGTGCAGTTTCTCTTCTTCCTTCTTCTTTCTCATGGCTATTCCTCCGAGAATAAGTTAGGCATAGAAGCTGCTGTTCTTGTGGCCTCTACTTCCTCTTCTCCTTGAATCTCGTTGAAAGTCTTGTCAGGATCATCGGAAAGACCGGCACGCTGGATAGATTCCTTCTGGCTGACGAGAGGCTTGTTGCCGTTAGCCTTAAGCCATTTGTCAATCTGGGTATTCTCATCCTCCTGGATGAATGGAGTGATGATGTGCTCTACAGTAATCTCATCCATTCTAGCTGCCCACTTCGTGTTCATCTTGGAAAGGAACGCCTTTATGACGTTGGCCTCTCTCTCAAAGCCTTCAATCCAGGCACCAGTCTCCTCTCCTATCTTAAGATGAGCATCCATGAGGAGTGTCTTTCTTGAATCGTAGCCGATATTTCCAAGGCTCTTCATATTCTCGAAACTGATGTCCGGCATCTGAGACTGCATGAAGAAAAGCTTGACGAGAGTGTCAACGTGATACTTAAGAGCCTCGATAGCCTGCTGCCAAGACACGTAGCTAACATCGCCGTCTTCGCTGACTCTATATACCCTTTTGCTCTCTCCCTTTCGCTCCATTCCAACGATGGCACCGGCAATCTTCAAGACAGGAGCGGAATTGTATGCCACAACATCGCTGTTTCGGGAAATGGTGTACTCGATATTCTCACGTATAGGTTTCAATCCTTCCCAGCATGGCTTGTGCCGGTACCAGAAAACGGCTGGAATCTTGTCGATAGAAATCTCATTTTCATCCACTAAATTCCATCCGGACTCTTCATCGTCTGAAGACAGGTCCCACTTGTAATGATGGTCTGCGGTATAGGTCTCGAAGAAGGTGTGCTCTGTGTCAGTAACCTTACGCTTATACTCGAATGACAGAGCAAGCAAGTCGTCATACTCATCAAAGTAAGGATAGATGTCAACTCCGTCCATTGGAGAGAATGTCTTACATTTCAGTTTGTACTGACTGTCGAAGCCGTAGAGCTTGTTAGGCTTCTTCTGCGTGTACCAAAGTGTGAACATCTGGCAAGAGGCGTAATAGCACTTTGCTCTGTGCATGTTCACGGCATCAATGTGTGCACAGGTGTAGATTTTCTCGATTGCACGCACAATCGTCTTCAGTTCCTCGTCAGCCTGATCATACGTATATACACGCTTGACCGGTATAGCCATTGTGAACTCAGAGATTCTTCTTGTAAGAAGTTTCTCCAATCCGATAGGTAATCTAGCTGCCTTTTCTACCACTCCGTCATCAAGCGTTCTGTCCTGTCTGCCTACGTGGTCTTCTACGATTTCATGGAGCATAGGCTCATACTCAGATAACAGGGTACTCCAAAGTGGAATATCCAACACGCGTTGTTTCAGCTCTCCTATGATGCTGCCAACGTCATTTCTTTTAAAAAGTTCATTAAAATCTATCATAATCTTCGAAGTTTTGATTTGGCAAAATTACGGATATATTCGCATATATTTAACGGTTTTAGTATTTTTAACTAAAATAATCATTAGTAAATTTGCATATATCAGAAAATTTTCGTACCTTTGCATATAGATAAAAGGTAGTACTTTTGACTATTCAGAGCCTACCTTATAAGTTGAACCAATTAAAAATATAAAGATTATGAACAATTCAGTTGAAACAAAGAAGGAAGAGGTTAGAAAGAACATCAAGAATACACTTGAGTCAGCCAAGATTAAGATTATTAATGTAATTTCAGTTTGTCCTGATTGGGAGGTAGAATATATCGATTTTGGTTTTAAGTCACTTAACGTTTATTTGAATTTAAAAGGAGTCGAAAGAAACAGAAGCCTGGTAATTCGTTACCAGAAAAAAAATGGCTTCTTCCAGGAAGAGTCTTTCAACACCAATGTGGCAAGCTGTGGAGAATTTGACCTTATTGAGGCGAACGATAATCTTAAGTACTACACAGCGGTTGGAGACATACTCAATCACAAAGACATGGTTTCACTTTTGAAAGAAACTATGGTTTATTTCACAAACAAACTTATTGAGTTGCGTGAAGAATTTGATAAATAAAGAAAGGAGGATTAGTTATGACAAAGCAAGAAGAAATCGATATTCTACAGTCCTTGAAGGGCGATACCTATTTCGCTCAGTTCTTCGGTAGCAAGGACATTGACCAGATGTGTCAGAACATCAATAACGACTTCGCCATTGAGGGAGGATGCGGATTTAGTCAGAAAGCAGAAGCTTTAGAGCGAATTAACGCAGACCTCAAAAAGGAGATTCAACAGAAAATCTATGATTTAGGAATGGAACTTATCAAGGACCTAGATAAGGGATTTGATGAGGATGCCATCTATCAGTTGGTTAAAGGCGAGGTCGGAGTAGATGCCATCATCAAGTTCAAGCGTAAGAACGATTTGGAGCTTACGGATAAGGAGATAGATTATTTGGTATCTAAACTTCCATGATTATGAAGCATATATGTAGTAATTGCATAGCTTCCGAGATATGCTATAGTGAAGGCAAGAAGCCTAATGACACTTGCCTTCATTGGGAATGGAGATATGCAGGTTTATGGTTTGACAATTAAAAGTAAGACAATGGGAAAAGAGAAAGTTACAGTAAACGATTTGAAGGTTACACTCTCAGAGCTTGGTGTAACATCTGGCTTGAAGCAGGAAAAAATTATTCAACGCCTACAGGTCAATGGCTGCTTGATTGCAATGGTAACAGATGTATTGGATCAGCTCATCAAGGATGAACAGGGCATGTTTAGGCTGTTAAGTGTTCAGTACAAGCAAGAGCAGAAGATGCACTACACTCAGATGCAGGATGCAGCCAAAAAGTACTACTTCCATTTGAAACCCTTTAATAAGAGTTTCTTCGGTGATGAGAATATTTGCGCCAACCTGGAGGATAACGCAAATGACATCTATGAAATCATCAAGCTTCTTGCGGACCACACTAACGACCACAAGGATATGGAAGTGATTAAGAGAAACCTCAGAAAGAGAAAGTTGAACCATCATATTTTCGATTAAGATTATGGAGAGCTCTATGTTATTTGAGAAAATTACTCGCAGATGTCTGCTTACCTTGGATGGGGGGGGCAAAGATTCAAGCAGTCCTCACTATGCCGAAGCCGACAAAGCCCATCTTTCCACAGGAAATGGAGCGTCAGTTCATTAAGAGTTTTAATGAATCGCAGCCAAATGCGGTTCACAAGGTTATCAAGTGTCACATAATGAGAAATTAGTTATGGAAACAAAAGTAGAAGTTAAGACAATTCCTTTGCATGGATTGTTCATCCATCGCAAGCAGGTTTGGCGTTCACTCGGTAAGCTGAGAGCAGAAAGCCATTCTACGACAGCGCAAAAGGTGTTTATGAATGAGCATGATACCGAGGTATCAACTGAGAATGCTGATTTCATTGATGGCTTGAAAGTCACTCCTTATGATGGGGAGTTGCCAAAAATATCAAAAAACGTTGGTAGTATGAGTTACTACCAGTATTGTTTAACGCAAAAATTGGTTTAGTTATGGAAACTGAGATTAATATAGTGGAAATCCTAAAGGATAAGCCAGCAAATACGAAGCTATATTCTCCTTTGTTTAGTGAAGTATTTTTTTCGCATGTAAGTGGCGGTTATATAGCTGTGGAACATCATGGAGGAACATCACTATTCTTAAGTAGTGGCAGATTCTATGATTACGATGGATCAGAGCCGTTATTATTCCCTTCAAAGGAAATGCGTGATTGGTCTAAGTTCGCATGGGAGAAAGGCGATGTCTTGGTTAGTAAAGATAACGTGTATATTATCTTTGAAAAGTTTGAGGATGATACCTACACAAGATTTAAAGGTAAGCATTATCTTTGGAAAGAATGTGACGAAGAAGATTATAATAAAGAAGAAACCAAAATGTTAACTTCTGTATTTGAGAAAGCAACCGATGATGTTGCTCAGACTTACATCAAAACCATTGAGGAACACTTGGACGGCAAACTCAATCTTGAAACTTTGGAGATTGAAAAGCAGCTTGAGTTCAAGGATGGGGATATAGTGGTATATGGAGAATCAGTAGCAATATGCCGAAGGTTTTATAAGCATACCCTTAGTTTCTATATTTCTCTAAATGAAATGTTTGGATTATTATTTGCCGATGAGGTGGAATCATCTGAAGAGTATAGATTTGCTACAGACGAAGAGAAGCAACAGCTCTTTGAAGCTCTTGCAAAGAAAGGCAAGGCTTGGGATGCTGAGAAGAAACAGATTGTGGACTTGAAGCCAAAGGTCGATGTACTGAAACCATTTGATAGGGTGTTAGTTAGAAATTGTAAATCAGAAAATTGGCGTGCAAATTTGTTTGGTTATATAGACAAAGATGGATTTTATTGTTGCGTTTGGGCTAATTGGGCATATTGTATTCCTTACATCGGCAATGAATCTTTGGTAGGTACAACTAAAGACGTGGAGGGCTAGATATGGATATAGAGAAATTAATAGGAGGAAAGACATCTGTCCCATCTATAGATTTCAATCAAGTAGTTAAGAGTGATAACCTCCGATACTGGAGAATTAGCAATGCTACTTGGGAGAAAGATAAAGTAGAACTTCATATTACCTTTGAAAAAGATGGTATACAAAGTTCCTTAGATAAAAAGTTTGATACAATAATGGAAGCTGTTGGATATTTCTACAACTTTCTTAAAACAATTTGATTATGATAGACGATAAGAAAATAGAAGCTGCTGCTAATAAGCATATTGAGACAGAGTATGCTAGATACAATAGTGGCGAGGTTGAGGAAGAAATGATTTGTCATAGGGGGAAAGATAGCTTCAAGGCTGGTGCTAAGTGGATGCAAGAAGAGTTTTTGAAGAACTTGTGGCATCCTGCTAACGAAAAGCCGAAACGCAGATGCAACTATTTATTGCTTCATTACAAAGACAAAGAAGAAGAATGTTTTGAAGCTGATGTCGTCGATACAAAGGCTTGGGATTGTTACATTAAAGGCTCATTAGTAGAATATATCAATATTGATGATTTGTTTCCAAAGGAAGGAGGTGAGCAATGAAAGATATAAAAGTTGGAGAAAGAATCATTATTGAATGTATAGAAACAAACGAAGATAAACCATTTGTTTGTGAAAAGTGTTTCTTCTGTAATATATTACTACATTGCCCTTTTAGGTGTAGTGCAGCTATCCGTAAAGATGGAAAAAATGTAATATTTAGAAGAGTCAAGGAGTAAAGCGTATGAGCTACGAATCAAGAAGCAGATGTAAGGAAAGGCAGATTACACCTTGTGGAATTTGTCCTTTGATGTTCAAGTGTCCTTATGATGAAGATGAGGATAAGTTTAATCTTCGTAAAAAGTAAAACGTATGGTAGTATATGAATACAGAATCGTAAAGATTGAGAAAGGTCTTTTTCTCATCGAGTATAAGACCGCTCCTTATGGAGTTTGGCATGAAGTGAAAGATAAGAAGTTCAAGACTAAGCCAAAGGCTGAAGCTTGGGCTAGAAAGAACTTTATTTAATAAAGTAAAGCGTATGAATGAGATAGAGAAAATATGTAAGGAAATCCTATGCCAACACTTTATTGTATGGAACTTCGGATATGGTGATTGTATATCTTGTAAGCTTCAAGGGGAAAGCTACAATATAGAGTCTGTAGCCGATGATTGTCCTTACAAGGATAAGTTTAATAAACTTAAAAAGTAAAGCGTATGGATAATAAATTAGAATATATACCAGGAGATTTGGTGATGACAAACGGAGTACCACTAGGTACAGCTAAAGATGTCGTTTACCGAGTAACATCATCAGACCCATCAAAGACTTTGGAATTGGACGATGGAACGGTTACGAAAGGTGTTGTCTGCTTAGAGAACATTGAAGGTGCGAAATTTGGAGAGAAAGGCTATCTCTTAGGTGACTGCTGTGCTTGGGTTAAGGATATTGTTCCTATTCCTATCACTCAGAAAATTCTATGTAAGAATAAATGGGAAATAAATGATATAGACTATGATTATAGCATCAATGATAAGCTATACTTTCGTGCGTTCCCAGCAGAAAGGAAAGCAGGCTGTATTGAATTAGAAGTCTATAACAATATTGCTCCATCTGCTAGCTATGACGTATGCCAAGATGATTTTTATCTTGGGGATATTTCTTACGTGCATGACTTGCAGCACCTTCTCTTCGGTTTTGGAATTAATCACGAAATGGAGGTGTAGGTATGTTAAGAGAAGATACTAGAGGAATCTGTCACAGACCTTGCATCTACAATGATAATGATAGATGCGATATGTGGGATGAACTATCTGTTCCAGATGAAACAGAAAAGTGTGACAATCAAATATAAGTTTAACGCCTTCGGGCATAATTTTAAAAATATGACAAAAGAAGAATTAGAAGCAAAGGTTGCCAAGCAACTAAGCATTATCAATGATGCTAATGATAAGATTTGTTCTTGTGTAAATGATTACATCGAAAGTCTTCCATACAAAGTTGGAGACAAAGTTAGCTGTTCCAGATGCGATGTTTGTTGGATTAAAAGTATTGTTCCGGAAAAAAGTTATAGAGGCTATACTGGCAAGATTGAAGTAAGAATCAACCCTGCTAAGAAAGATGGCACTCGCTCCAATAGAGAGTTTGTACTATGGAGTATGGAAATTGATTGTATCAAAAAGATTAGTTAACCATCCTGCAAAGGATATAAATAGATAGAATATGAGTAAAAAAGTTATCACCTCGTACAAGGCTTTCGACAAGAATATGCAATGCCGTGGATTCCAGTACGAAGTTGGAAAAGAGTATGAAATGGACGGAGAAATCAAGTGTTGTAACCGAGGTTTCCACGCTTGCAAGTCTCCAATTGAAGTGTGGAACTACTACGATATGCTTAACTCTCGCTATGCAGAGGTAGAACAGTCTGGTAAGATTGAGAAAGAAGAAAATTCGACAAAGGTATGCTCTTCGCACATTAAGATTAAGGCTGAATTGAAGCTGGCTGACATCATAAATATCGGAGTCGAGTGGCTGAAAGATATAACATCACCATCTAAAGTTAAGGCAGATGGTGTATTAAACGACAACGGAGATAGAAGAAAACAGATTTGCTCATCGGGCGACTCTGCTCAGATTGGCTCATCGGGCAACTCTGCTCAGATTGGCTCATCGGGCGACTCTGCTAAGATTGGCTCATCGGGCTACTCTGCTCAGATTGGCTCATCGGGCAACTATGCTAAGATTGGCTCATCGGGCAACTCTGCTAAGATTTGCTCATCGGGCGACTATGCTAAGATTGGCTCATCGGGCAACTCTGCTCAGATTGATAGCACTGGAGAAGATTCCGTTATCATGTGTGCTGGCAATAGTTCCATAGCAAAAGCAAAGGTAGGCTCATGGATAACGCTGGCAGAATGGAAATGGAGCTATGAAAAGAAACGTGATGTTCCAGTATATGTTAAGACTGAGTACGTTGATGGAGAGAATATCAAGGCTGATACTTGGTATCAACTTAAAAACAGAAAGTTTGTTGAAGTAACAGAGTAACTAATAGCACTCTCCTTGGTAACAGGAAGAGGGTAAAAAGAAGAGAATATGGCAGAGATTATTTATTTTGGAACAAATGGGTGTTCCGGTCATTATCCTATTGGCATTGACAAAACGCTGACAGGGGCAGAGTATGAGATATGGCGCGAATGCGATAATGAAACTTGGATAAATAATATCCGAAAGAATCCTGGTCGCCATCTCATCAATCATCACGGAGAGGTTTATACTAATTATGGTGTTCCGTTCTCTGTAGATGATGAAAGAGGAGGCTCACATACCGAACTATTTTGGAAAGGCATTCATACGAAAGAAGAAATCGTCAACTTGATAAAGAATAATCAGTTTTTGGCAAGGCAATTCAAAATGGATGAGGCAATTAAAGATGTGGCAACAGTTTGTGGTGTCAGGTACAAAGATGTTATATCTGCGATAAACATGACACAAGCATTCGCAGGTGGTAAAAAGAAGAGAATATGAATGCAAATAAAATAACATTAGCTGGCTATATTGTATATCTCCAAAGTATGTATAAACGATATGGCAATATAAGTATAGCGCAACTAAAGCATATAGAAAGAAACAGAAAAAAGGAGGATAAGCAATGAGTAAAGTAACTGCAATTAATATAATTATTAAAAAGAAGAATCAATTAAGAAAGCATAAAGAGGGATATGTTTCTTACATTAATATTGATGACGTTCTTGTGTGGTTGAACGATATTCAAAAAGAATTGGAGGATGAATTATGACAAGAGAAGAATTACAAAATAATCATGGCGATGCTGTCTGTGTATATTGTAACAAGAACATCATTCCAGAGCATAATCTTGGTATAGGTTGTCTTTGCGAAGGAAACTGGTGTGAGGAAGCACAAGATGGCTACGCAGATGAAAATAACATAGAGTTGGAGGATTGATATGACAATAGAAAAACTTATTCAGAAGGCTTATGAGTTCGAGAAAAAGAACAAAAGTTTCACTTGGAAGCCTAAAGATTTCCCTGAGGATATGAGCGAAAGTAGTACTATTGATGAGCTTGTGTCAGAAGGAGATAATATGTATGATGCTTTGAAAGAAGCGGTTGAGTTAATTCACGACCTAGCGGTTGAGTTAGAATATAAAGACGCAGTGGAGGGATAGTTATGGCATGGGTAGCAACTAATGGAAATGGTAAGGAATTTCTTTTTGAAAAGAAACCATACAGAAGTGGACGTGGAGAATATGGATATTGGAATCCTACATATTCTGGTATCGGTGGTTGTGTTCTTATACCTCATGGAAGTATCAAGAAGCTCATCGGAAGAGAATTGTCTTGGAGTGATGATCCTGTAGAACTTAAATAAGAATAGCTTATGTTTGGATTTTATGTTATACTTACCATAGTTGTTCTATTTATAGCTTTTATGGGTGGAGTTATCGGTTATTTAATTGGTAAATATTGGAATAGATAAATATGAGCATGCAAATATGTAAGGAAGCCTATCAAGAATTGATATACGGAGATATAAAATGGCTTCTTAGACAGCCTAGAGACCTCGAAAGAGATCATATAGAGGCAGTGCTAAGAAAGAGTGTTGAACTTTTATACGGGAAGGAAGAATAGCTTATGTATAGACCGATTACAATGTATCAGATTGTTTGCGATAGATGCGGAGAAGTATTTGGAGGTACAGATACTTGCTCTGCACTATTCAGTAACAAAGAAGTTGATATTGGTGACTACTCTGATTGGGAAATGATAGATGGTAAGCATTATTGTCCCGATTGCTACGAGGTGGAGGTCATTGATGGAGTGTATAATGTTAAAGCAAAATAGATATGAAGATAGAAAGTATCAAATTCAAGGCTAAACGTCTTGACGGAAAAGGATGGGTTTGCGGATATTTCTACGAAGAGAATGGTAATACATACATCATTGAGAATCGTCAGAAAGAAAGCAAGTTAAACAGAAATCCCACTTATCAGGTTGACCCTTCTACCGTCTGCCAGTTCACAGGGTTGAAAGATAGTGAGGGAAAGGAGATTTGGGAAGGTGATATAGTGCATGACAGTTATGACCTTTTGTGTATAGACAATCTCTATGAGGTAGTTTATATTGAAGAAGAAGGAGCGTTTGCCTTCAAGAGTTTAGATAAAGTTGACAATTACGAGCCATTTGTTAATTTATTAGAAGCTTATGTTGTTGGCAATAAATTCGATAAGGAGGACTAACGTATGAAGAGTAAGATTTTAGACTTAGCCAAGTCATACGGTTTGCTCTTTTTGATTTTCATAATAGGGGTAATTGGTTTTAGGATCTCTTTCAGCTTAGGAACTCCACACGAAAAAGAAGAGTTTAATATAAAAATATTCACCAAGAAAGGGCATGAGTACCTGTTTGTGGGCAGGGAACATGGAGCTTGCGTTATTATTCACGCTAGTAGTTGTCCTTGTAATAAAAAGAAGTAACATATGAAAGTTAGGTTGGCAAAGAAAATTATGAAGTATCGCTCTGGCAGTTTTTTATATGATTTGATGCGCTTGGAAGGCTTGGACGTTTCTAAAGAGCTGTCAAAGATAAAGCAATACTGGGAGCCTAGATTGGCTTTGTATTATGCCACTAAAGGTGGTTGTTATGGCAGAGTTGACCATCGTATCGTAAAGGCAGAAAAGATTACTGCAAGATATTCTCGCAAGCTGATGAATTGCCTTACTAGGTTTGCTGGTAAAACTCATTTCGATATTAGAGATATACTAAGCAGTGCAAATAAACTAAAAAGATATGACTTATGATAAAAGAAAGATATTATTACGCAGTAGCCGCCTTCCTACGTAAGGATGGCAAATTAGCCTATACCTCAGTTACGAGCTCCGTTAAAGGGGAAGAGGAGGATATTAAGTTCTATCCTCTAATGAACCTCATCACTGACGTCGAAGAGCGATTCAAGGATGATATGGTTTGTGGTACAACTATCATACATGGCGTTACTGAGATTAGTAAAGAGGACTATGAAGCCTATAACGAACGCATAGCTAAGATAAATAAGAAGGAGGGTTAGCACATGACTTTTTTGAATATTACCGTAGGTGAGAAGGAGTTTGATGAAATCAAAGAAGGCAAGGTAGGACTAGTATGTTTACCTTGCACTCCACTTTGGTGTCATACATTAGTCGATGGTGTAAAGAGGGAGGAAAGATTAGACCAATTAACGGCTAGATTAGATAGTAATGGCAAACCTCATATTCAGTATGGAAATTCTGTTGACCATTACTTTAAGAAAGTTGATTATGTTCAGCTTTCCTGTAAGGTTGGTTCTCAAATAAGAGTTCTCGTTAAGGATTGCGCAGGTTTCAGTATTGAGACTACTCAAACGAAAAAGGACAATGGCTTTGTCGAGTTTAAGCCAAAAAACTTTGTTGTTCATCTAAAATAAACAAAATATGATTATGAAACAAGAAATGCAAAAATCAATCTTAAAGATTCAAACAGCAGTCGAAACTCTGACAAGACAGAAAGTTATCGATAAAAATGTGTATGATTTTGTCCATGGAGAAATCAAATCTCTTTCGGAAAGTGTGGAGAATATAGAGGAAGTAAATAACCTAGATGAAACACTCCTTACCTTCACAGATAAGGAGGAGTATGTAAACCAGCATATCAACCTTGCTGATACATCTGTACTTTGCAAAGAGTTGAATAGAAGAAAAGACATTGGTGACGATTTCTTTGTAGTAGCAACAGAGGGAAAATAAGTTAGCTTATGGAAAGATTAACTAAAGTAATGGATAAGTATTTATCAGAAGCAAAGAAGAAGGTTCTTACCCTCGCAGTCAGCAAGGAATGGTTCGATATGATAGTGTCGGGCGAAAAGAATGAAGAGTATCGGGTAATTAAAGATTTTTGGATGAGTCGCCTTCTCCTTATCAAGGATGAGAAATTCAAAGATTTCGATAAGTATGATAAGCTTCATATCGGTAAGACATTTGAAATGCTTATAGACATCAATGCTATCAAGGAGAAACTGAATAATGGTACAATGAAGTTCGTACCATTCACTCACGTTCTCTTCAAGAACGGCTACTATGACGATAGCCCAAAGGTAGAAAAGGAGATTGAGAGTATAACCATCGGCAAGCCGAAGGAAGGTCTTTGCCCAGGCAAGTGGTTGGACCATGAGTTTTTCATTATTAAGTTCAAGTGATATGATTGCAATTAAAGTATCTTCCGAGAACATCCAAGAATTATGGAAATGCCCGGACGTTTCAGAGTTAGTTAAAACTGTCAGTGGAGACTGCACAAAGCAGACGTTGATAGTTAGGTTGAGAAATCGAGAGTTCTATGTTCCCGACGGATTCTATCTCGTAAAAGATGTGAATGGTCGTTGGAGTACACTTAGTCCATCGTTGTACGAGCTAATAAAAGACAAGGTATATGTCGAGAAGTGAGGAGGAAATCCGGGAATATCATAGAAGGTACTACCAGGAGCATAAGGAACATTTATTGGCAAGAATGGAAGTCTATCGTAAAGAGAACGCTGAAAGGATTGCTGCAAACAGAAGATATAACAGAAAGAGAAAGAAAGCCTTGGGCGGCTTAACGAACCCAAATATTAAATAATGAGTAGAGGAAAACATTTTAGTGCAGAAGAGATTGAGTTCATCAAGGTTAACGCTTTGGTGATGACGACAACGGAGATTGCAAAACAGCTCAATCGTAATTATTGGGCCATCCATCGTAAGATGAAGGAAATGGGTATCAGCAAGAGCCACGTGTTTACTGCTGACGAGGATTTCATCATTCGCAGAATGTATGGCAAGTACCCGGTAAAAGCCATCGCTACCAAGATTGGCGTGGACGAGAACGCTATTTACAACCGTTGCAAGAAGCTTAAGCTAACGAAAGGAGGTGCGCAATGATTGTCATAGTTACCGCTATGGATAAGGAATACGACCTTATCAGCGAATGGATTGCAAAGAATTGGCTTGACTACAAAAATGTTCAAAACATAGCTTTAATCAAGTCTGGTATTGGCAAGGTTAATGCGGCATCTTGCTTGACAGAATTTCTTTCGTCGAATACGTCCAGCAAAGTTACAAGAGTTATCTCGGTAGGATGTGCCGGTGCTGCTGTTGCAGGATTGAAACCTGGTAATGTCGTGATTGGCAATTCGTACTGCTACCACGATGTATATTGCGGCGAGCCAAATGCCAACGGGCAAGTTCAAGGTATGCCGGCAGTCTTTCCTTCTGATTTCTCCTGGATTGATATGGATGAAAGATTCCGATTAGGAACCATAGCTACGGGAGATAAGTTTGTCACTACGAGAGAGCAGGTATTGGCGATTAAGGATTTCCTTCCTAATTCGTATAACGTATGCGCCATCGATATGGAGTCTGCCGCCCTTGCACAGGTATGCTACAAGAAAGGGATTGGATTTACGTCTATCCGAGTTATTAGTGACAACCCTCTGGAACCGAACCAGACCGAACAGTATGCAGGTTTTTGGGATAGTCTTGCCGAAAAGGCATTTAGTGTTGTTTGTAAATTATTAGAGAATGATACCAAGTTTTAAAGTTGATCATACGAAACTGGAGCCAGGTCTTTATGTTTCGAGAGTAGATAAATGGGGCATGGAGACTGCTACCACATTCGATATTCGCGTGTGCAAGCCAAACAAAGATATGATGTCACCTGCTGTCGCGCACACAATAGAGCATTTGATGGCGGACTACCTACGAAATGATAGCCCTCTTAGCAATTCCGTTCTGTATTTTGGACCGATGGGTTGTCTTACAGGTTTCTATCTTATCCTTAAAGGTACGTGGACTTCAAAGCTCATAAAGGAAATGATAGTAGAAGCCTTCAAGGCTTGTTCGCTATCAAAGACGATTCCAGGTGCATCAGAAGTGGAATGCGGTAATTACAAGCTCAACGACTTAAAAGGAGCAAAAGAGCTATGTGATATGTTCTCCGTATATCTATCCACAGTTGGACCGGATAAGCTCAATTATCCAGATTAATATTTATATGTAACCATAAAGTATTTAATCATTAAGTATATTTCCTTGCAATATATTTGGTGATTAAATACTTTTTTTATAATTTTGCAGCATTACTTATTGCTATCGCTTCGTACTGGGATATTTCTTGAATTTTATTGTTCAATTAAATATTTAGTTAGAATGAAAAAAAGAACGAAGCAAGTTTTAGTTATTCTGAAACCCAAATCAAAGGCGTTGGGGTTCAGTAGAGAGGAGTTAGAGGGTATTGCTGCCGATGTTGCCAATAACTTAGAACTCGATGAAGAAGCCTCAGACGAGGATGTAAACGCAGAGATTGAAAAGCAGGTCAATGCGGTTCTTCCTTATCTTAAGATTGCGCAAAAGACTGCGCAGCGTACTATCCAGAGTTTTAAGGATAGTCAAGACTTGGATGACGACGAGGTCGATGACGATGATGATGACCCTGCCGGCAACAAGAAACCAATCCGCAAACAGAAGAGAGAGAAAGATGAGCAGGTCCCAGCATGGGCGCAGGCACTCATTACTCAGAACAAAGCCTTGCAGACCGAAATCCTCGGTTTGAAATCAGAGCGTGAGAATGATGGCCGCCGTTCTAAGCTGAAGGCACTCCTTAAGGACAAAGGTACGTTCGGAAAGACTGTCTTGAAGAATTTCGACAAGATGAAGTTCGAGAACGAATCTGAGTTCGATGATTTCTACGACAGTGTTGTGGAGGACTTGGCAGCTATCGATCAAGAGCGTGCTAACGAAGGTCTCGGAAAACTTGGTGCTCCTGCGGCTCAGAGAAAGCCTAAGAAGGATGAGGTTGAGGTTATCAAGGACAATGAGATTGATGAGCTTGCCGAAACAATGTAATCTTTAAATTTTAAAAGTTATGTATGGCGTAAGCAAGACAGAAACGTATGATTCAGGCAAGGAGTCTGTAATCATCAGAAATTACGTGAATGGCATCATGGGTGGTGTCGTTCTTGACTTGACAGGTTTCTCTGGAGAGTTCATCCAGTGCGGACACATTATCATTCGTGACACTACGTCTGGCGAGTACAAGCCAATGCCTGTAACAGGTGGGGCTTATGCTTCTTTGCCAGAGAGCCACGAGTATGTTGGCATCTGTATGACAACAGTTCCGGCAGATACCCCTCATGTTGGTGTTATGACGGCAGGTGAGGCTAACGATAAGGCTGTCCCTTATCCTGTCGATACAATCAAGGCAGCTTTGAAAACAGCCGTTCCTACTCTTCAGTGGGGACACGATGCAATCGGTTAAGGAGGTGATTTATGCAACAGAGTTCTTTATTTCTTAAGTATATCTTGAGTTTCTTCCCAATCCTGAAGACATTGATTGAGAAGATTAACGGTAAGCGCAAGAACGAGATGACGTATCTCCACAAGGATACATCCATTCTCCGCCGCGTTTATTCTACCGACAACAAATGGGAAGCCGACACAGTTGATACCTCTTACGTAGCTGCTGACTACGTGGCAGTGGATTCTCCTGTTCCTTTGAAGTCTCGTGACAAGATTTCAACCGCCAACGGCAAACTGCCAAAGGTCGGTATGAAGAAGTTCTTGAAGGAGTCAGATATCCTCGCTCTCAGACTCATGGAAGCACAGGGAGGTCAGACAGCAGAGATTCGCCGTAAGTTGGCTCAGGACCCGGTAGCTTGTAATGTCGGTGTTGATGAGCGTAATGAGTACGCCCTTTTGTATGGTCTTTCTAACGGCTACGTAGCTGTTCGTGACGACGATAATCCAAAGGAGTTGCTCCGTATCAAGTATCAGTACTTGCCGAAAAATCAGCTCGGCATCAACAATGTTGATACTGGTATTACCGTTGCAGACTTGAAGGAATGTATCGCGAGAGCTTCGAATGATGGAAACACCATCTTGATCTTCTGGATTGGTAAGGCTAAGTTTGACGAATTGAAGAAGGCACAGGATGCTCGCGAGCTTGTTGCCAACTATAAGGGTCAGACTTATGACTCCAACACAAAGCTGCCGGTTCCTACTTCCAGCGTATTCCAGGAAGCATTCTTGGACGAGACCGGTGTATCATTCCGCATCATCAACCGTACCGTCCGCTTGGAGCATGATGGCGTGAAGAAGAGTGTTAAGCCTTGGAACAACAATATGATTATCGGTGTATGCTCACAGATGATTGGTGCCCTCGTTTACGGTCAGGTAGCAGAGGCAACCAACAGAGTGGCAGGTGTAACCTATCAGCAGATTGATTACAAGCTTATCTCTCAGTATTCAACAACTGATCCATTGCGTGAGACTACTGCGGTGCAGGCATACTGCTTGCCTGTCATCGAGGACGTTGACACAATCTATCAGATTGATACTAAGCTGGCTGACCCAGACGTTTCGGTTGATACCGAAAAGGAGAAAGCAGATACAGAGGACGCTAAGGTAACAATCTCTGATGTGACCTACAAGAAGCCGGAGGCTATCACAACTCTCAACGCTCTTGGTGCTACACTTCCTAGTGACGCCAGCGACAAGGAGGTTATTGATGCCTACAATGAGCTGCCTCCTACAAAGAAGAAGGAGTTCAAGGATAACGCAGCTAAAGCTGAGGAGTAATCATGAAGACGGTCGGACAAGCTTTGGTGGATGAGGTACACATCCCTATCCCCTATGGTTTCGTGGAAAACGCTTGCATAAAGCGTGACCTCGATATCGAATCAGAGTTCACTGGTGACGTTGCCAGAAGTAACGCCTACAAAGGAACGCTTGCCGACTGTCTGCTTTCTCTCATACAAGCCGTTAGCTTCTCCGAAGCGGACAAATCAATAGGTTCCCTCTCGGAAGACCAGCGAAAGGCTATATTAGTTCAAGTCAATCGTTTATATAACTCTATCGGCGAGGAGGAGGTTTCACTTACTCCAAAGCCGACAGTTTACATTAATTGCTGATGAGTCTATTGAGTTTTCAAGCATCAAAGCTATACCGGCAGCAGAAGGTAGCTGGCTATACAGATGATGATGGAAATTATCACCAGGGCAAGACCGAGTGGAAGTTCTGCTGCACTTGTGATGTAGTTCCTGCTGGCGAGGCCAACAAGTTAGTTACATCTGACGGTTCTATTGATTACTACTCCTACGAAGTGCATAACTTGCCCGTAGGAATTGAAAAGTTCTCTTATGGGGATTTTATCAAGCTAGAAATTTTAGGGGCTGAGGATGTAATTATCAAGGTCAAGGGATTTCATCGTTATCAACTTCAGTGTAAGATATGGGCATAAGAATGACAACCAGCGCTTCCGCTCTTGATGCCTTCCTACAAAGAGCCGCAAGGAAGATACAGGAGAATGTGCTTAAGGCATTGAGCAAGCTAGGAGACGAATCTGTGGTTAGAATCCGTAACAGGTCTGCCAAGGAAAGCTGGATAGACCATACGGGCAACCTAAGAAGTTCTATAGGCTTCGCCGTGTACGAGCAGGGAAGTAAATATATGGAATCAGCCTTTTCGCAGGTTCTCAGTGGCACAGAGGGCTCTGCAAAGGGCAAGAAGATGATCAATGACCTTGCTAAGGAATATTCCAGGGTTTATGCTTTGGTTGTCGTTGCCGGAATGGAATACGCAGGAGAGGTGGAAGCCTTGGAAAGCAAGGATGTCCTCGCATCAACGAAGATATGGGCCACATCCATTGTAGAGCAGCGTGTGAAGACAGCAATAGACTCAGCAGTTAATGAAATAAACAAGTGGAAGATATGAAATCAGACGGAGCTATTAAGACAGATGTTTACCGGTACATCAATGAAAGTGGTTTCATGAACAACGTCAATGGCAAGCTGACAAAGACGATGAGACCGCATAATTCTCATAAGGAAGATGTCGTTATCTCCATCTTGGCTAATGAGGGAACGCAGCTTCAAACGGCGATTATAAATGTAAATATATATACACAAGACCAGGATGTAGATGGGCAGTTTGAGGAGAACACCATCAGAGTTGACGAAATCTGCAAACTGGCTTGGAATCTCTTGGAAACGTTCAGAACGAGCGAGTATGCTGCCCACGCTATTGAGCAAAGGGTATATGCAACAAGCACGGGAGAACATGTAATAAATAATCAAGTTGAATATAAACTCATAAACGATTAAATTATGTCAGTAACATCATGGGGCAAATGCACTATCTACGTTCAAGAGGTAGGTAGCAAAAAGAACGAGTGGACTAAGCTCCCAACTCCAAAGGATGGCACTACTACTGTTACTCCAACGAAGGGCGATACAATGACCCAGGTTGAGGAAGGTGGCGGAATTGTTGACCGCAAGACAAAGAAGTCCACCTACGAGGCTGCATATCAGCTCTTCATCAAGAAGAACCAGTCGCAGCCATTCAAGACCATCGACGGTACCGTAGAGGGTAACTTCCGTTTGGCTATCCAACCGGAAGACGCCGAGCTTCCTGGCGTTTACATGGGTAACACTACTATCGGTGCAGAAGAGGCCTATACAACTGAGAGCGGTGCTCTTATCACGTACACTCACTCAGCTCTCATTCCAGAGGGTGACGCGGTGGCTAAGACTGTCAACTCGAAGGGTGAGGACGTATATTGTGCTTACCGTTGGCGTGTCATTACTGCCACAAAGACAACAGGAGGAAAGTATGCCTTGACTTTCAAGAAACCACAGGACGGCGATACCCCTCCTGCTGAAATCACGGAAACATACGCAGAGACATAGGCATATCCTAATATCCCTTCTGCCGACTGAGGGTTATCAGCCGGCAACCTACCCAAGTAGCTCAGTTGGGAGAGCGAGACCAAATAGTCCGTCGCATGCAAAAAAATCCAGGGTCTTCAAAAGCTGGTTGAAAGACGCAGGTTCGAGTCCTGCCTTGGGTGCCAACAATTTAAATTCGAGTGATATGGAAGAGTTAGGAATCATTATATCGAATACGCTCACAGATATGCCGATAGGCTTTGATACTGAGCACGCTCACGTTAACATCTACCCTACTACACTGGGCATGATGTACCTAACGTCGCAGTTAGTAGATAGCTTGGAGCTAGACAAAGAGTTACTTCAAGCTGATCCATTCTTGGAAGCATTGCGAGTTGCAAACACCAAAAGGGAGACATGCTGCAGATTGATTGCATATCACTCACTCAATACAAAGAACGAAATACTAGACTCCAAATGCGTAAGCAGGCAGACGGAGTTAATCTTCAAAGAATGTTCCAACGAGGATATAGCTACTCTTCTCATCATCATCCTTAAGGCTAACTCATATCAAACAATAGCCAAAGAGACAGGAATGGAAGAAGAAGCGAAGCGTATGGCAAAAGTCAACGCAGCGAAGAAGTCGGAGAATAGCTTTATCTTCGGAGGCAAGACAATATGGGGAACTCTCATAGATGCTGCTTGCGAAAGATACGGATGGACTTTCGATTACGTGGTATGGGGAATATCGTATAACAACCTGACTCTCATGCTAAAAGACAAGATTACTTCAATCTATCTGTCAGACGAGGAGAGGAAGAAAGCCCATATACCGGCAGCAGGGGAAGAGGTCATCGATGGCAACAACAAGGAGGCGGTCATGAAGGCGGTGATAGAGTCCGAGACCGAGATTTAACCGAAGTCTTCCTGCGCACGCACGTAAAGTTCCCATATCGGACACTCATATTTGGTGTTTCCCCGGTGATTCTTTATAACAGAGTATAAATTCAAGGAAAAATAGAACATTATGCCAAGCATTAAATTCGATACAATAGTCGAGACAGCCAAGGTCGTTTCCGGTTTTCGAGACATTCAGAACGCAGTTCATCAGACTGCCGAGAGGGTTGAGAAGGACGGAAAGTCTATTGACGATGTAATCTCTAATATACAGAACAGTATGAACATTGCCATTGGCGGTTGGAGCATTGGTAAGTTCGTCAATCAGATGATGCAGGTCCGCGGTCAGTTCCAGCAGACAGAAATGGCATTCAAGACGATGTTGCAGTCTGAGGAGAAAGCCGATGCTCTCATGAAGCAGTTGATCCGCACGGCAGCCGTCACACCTTTCGGGGTTGAAGACGTTACAGAGGGAGCCAAGCAGCTCCTTGCGTTCAATGTAGCAGCCGAGGATGTCAACAAGACGCTTATCGGATTGGGAGACGTTGCAGCAGGTATGGGCCTAAACCTTAAAGACCTCGTGATGCTTTACGGCACCACCATCGCCAAGGGCAAGATGGACACGATGGACTTGTACCAATTCCTCAACCGAGGTATTCCTATCGCAGACGAGATAGCCAAGGTTATGGGTCTTGACGTTACCAACGCCATCAAGGAGGTACAGAAGCAAATCAAGGCAGGCAAGGTTACCAGCGACATCTTCATCCAGGCAATGCAGAGTATGACCGCCGAGGGTAGCAAGTTCGGTGGATTGATGGAGGCTCAGTCCAAGACTATTACAGGTCAGATAAGCAACATTGAGGATGCCATCGAGCAGATGTTCAATGACCTCGGCAAATCCCAGGAGGGTGTTATCAATACCGGATTGGGAGTCGTTTCCACCCTTGTTGAGAATTGGGAGACGGTAGGCAAGGTGCTTATGACTGTCGTTGCAGCGTATGGAGCATACAAGGCTGCGGTGATAACAATGATAGCATTAGAGAAGGCAAGGATAGCCATAGGAAGCGCACAAGCTTTCTTGTCTCTCGCTAGGAGTATTTCTTCAGCAAAGGATGCTATGCTTCTTTTCAATATGGCAACAAGTGCCAACCCGCTTGGCCTTTTGCTTGGAACGGTTGCTGCAGGGATAACTTTGTTTAGCGTATTTGGAGGCTCTGCGGAAGATGCTAGCACAACGACAAACAAGTTTGGCGATGATGCCACCAAAGCATCTTCTCGCGTAGAGTCCCTTTTGGACGTTATCAAAGCTTTAGGAGACAAGACGAACGAGCAGGCTAAAAAGTCAAAAGCCTATAAGGATGCAGTAAATGAACTTTCGACAATTTATGCCGAATATGGTATAACTATTGACAAGATCAAAGAGGACGAGAGCAATCTTGTTGACGTTAAGCAACAAGAGATAGATAAATCTAATGAGCTCATTGAGCAAATTAAGTTGGAATCTGCAGAGCGTAATAGAGCTAATGCAATAAGTCAAGTGAATGATGACTACAACAAAAAAATCACGGAGGCGCAGGAAGACTTATTGAAAAATCTCAAAGACGCATACGGGAATGAAGGTCGTGGCATTAGTTTGAAGATACAGGACTTAGTATCAGAAGAGGAGCTTAAAAAGTTAGCTCAATATCGTAACGATATGCGTACGCTCAATAAAGATACCGCAGAGTACAATGCTTCCTTACAAGGTTATTTAGCCCTAAGAAAGAAGTTAGCGGATGAAGCAGCTAAGGCTGCGGTTGGCTTTGGTAAGCAGTCAGATGAAGCCCGTTTGGAAATGACGAAGTACGTTGATACTATGGAACGTGCAAGAGACGAATATAATAGCCAGGTATCAATAATCAACAAGGCTGCAGATGCTACCGAGGATTTCGGAAACAAGGCCACATCTACCAAGAACAGGATAAATGCTTTGCAGAAGCAGCTCCAGGGTGCCGGCGAGGATGTACACGTTCTCTACAACCGTGTCAAGGAGTTCATGCAGAACTATTCTGAGAACAACATCAACTTCCACGTCAACTTCGATGCTAAGATACCATCGTGGATGCAGAATATGAATATTCCGGAACTGGGACGCTTAGGTAAATACTTCTCTGCTTTGGCACGCGACCTTGCAAACAACAAGAAGTCTGGTGCGCTAGTAAATGGCAAATGGATGTCAACCAACGATATTGCCCAGCGAGGATGGGATTACACCAATGCGGCGAACACTAAGCAGACCAAGGCAGAAGACGATGCTAAGCAGAAGCGTCGCGAAAAGGAAGAGGCAGAAGCCAATGCCAAGAAGAACGCTGCCAAAGCAAAGAAAGCAGCCGACGATGCAAAGAAGCTAGCAGAAGACCGGAAGAAGGCCCAGGAGGAACTGAATGAGGACTTGAAGCAGCTGGAACAGCAGAACCAGGACGATGCCATCTCCATCATGCAGGAAGGCACGGAGAAGAAGATTGCTGAAATCAAGAACGACTATGCCAAGCGCAAAGCCGAGATTGACAAGCAGGAAGCAGAGTTCAAGAAGAAAAACAAGGAAGCTGGCAAGAAAATAACCCTTACCTCTGCTCAGTCCGATGCCCTCTCCAAGGCTAGAGACCTCGCTACCCAAGAGTACAACAAGAAGCTTGATGAGGTCAACAGGGAAGCCCTCACCTCTATGCGTGACTACTTGAAGGAGTATGGCTCACTCTATCAGCAGAAGCAAGCCATTGCCGAGGAGTACGAAGAGAAGATTGCCAAGGCTCAGACGGAAGGCGAAAAGCTCTCTCTTCAGCAGCAGAGAAAGAAGGACCTCCAAACCATCGAGATAAATGCCATCAGACAAAACATCGATTGGGGAAGCGTCTTCGGAGACTTCGGTGCTATGTTCAAGGACCAACTGGAGCCTACCATTGAGAAGCTGCAAGAACTCTCCAAGAGCACAACAGATGTTAATGAGCAGAAGACCATACAGGAACTTATCTCCAAGTTACAAGGCTCTGCCACCATCTGGAATAGTGACATCTTTAAGAAGGTTTCGGACGACATCAACTCCTATCAGTCAGCCATGCAGGGCTATATTGATGCACAGGAGCGAGAGATTGAAGCCACGAAAGCTGTCACCAAGGCGCAGGAAGACCTTGCCAAGGCTAAGAAGAGCGGTGACAAGACAAGTATCAGCAAGGCTGAAGCCAACCTCTCTAGAGCGCAGGGCGTTCTCGCTACCGCATCTAACAACGTTTTGGAGTTTGGCTCATCAGTTCAGAAGGCATCATCAGACTTGCAGACATCTTCACAGAAGGCAGTTTCTATGTTCCAGCAGCTTGAAAATGGCTTGCAGGGTCTTACATCGGGGTCGCTCAAAGGCATAGGGAACTCTATTCTAGGGCTTGACAAGCTTTTCGGTGGCACTATGCAGAAGGACGTTGCCAACACGCTTGCAAAGGGCATCCAAGGGTTGCTCGGTAAAGATAGTGACGCAGCTAAATCTCTGACGAAAGCTTTAGGGGATAGCGGTATGGCAGGTGAAATAATCTCCGCAATACTCGGCATCCTCGATATTCTGAAAGATGGCTTCGGAACACTCATCAGCAACCTCATGGACACGGTCTTTGGCGCAGTAACGGGCATCCTCGATGATGCTTTATCGGGTGACATCGTGATGAAGCCATTGAAGAGTATCGGGAACAACGTTTCTCATATCCTCAACACGCTTTCATTCGGTGGCTTTAACAGCCTGTTCGGTGTAGACGGAAATGCAAAGAAAGTCAATGATACCATCGAAAGGCTGACAGACAGAAACACCCTCTTGCAACAATCCATCGAGGATTTGACTGACGCAATGGAAAATTCCTTTGGCTCCAAGGCAACCTCATACTACGAGCAAGCCTACAAGAATCAGCAGGAGACTAATCAGAACTACCTCGACATCGCAAAGGCGCAGGCAAGCTATCATGGTTCGCACCACTCATGGAACGCTTATTGGGGCGGCTTCGGTAGTGACGAGATGGATTGGATCAAGAAGAACGTCAAATCAGATTTCAATGGCGACCTCTTCTCCCTCAGTCCAGAGGAAATGAAGCTCCTCCGTGGCAACGTTGCCATCTGGGAGCACATTGAGAACACAGGAAAGGGTAACTATGGTGGGCGTCTGACGGAGAAGTTGAATGACTACATAGACCAAGCGGGCAAGCTGGATGAGTTATCAGACAAGCTGAAGGAAAGCCTTACACAGATTTCCTTTGACAGCATGAAGGATAGCTTCGTGTCAGACCTTATGGATATGAGCAAGTCAGCGCAGGACTTTGCAGACGATTTCGCTGAAATGATGCAAAAGGCTCTTCTCTCCTACTCTATGGAAGACCTCATCAACGGCGACTTGAAGAAGCTCTATGATGATTGGGCGAAGGCTATCAAGGACAATGATGGCAAGCTTACCGAAACAGACATAGAAGCATTCAACAAGCGCTACGATGATATAGTCCAGGAAGGATTGAAGAGACGCGACGAGTGGGCAAAGGTGACAGGTTACACTGGTTCCTCATCCTCATCACAGACCGCAACAAGCGGAGGATGGGCATCTATGGGGCAAGATACCGCAGACGAGCTGAATGGTCGCTTCACCGCCCTGCAGATTGCAGGAGAGTCAATCGCTCAGAACATGACTACCACCATATCACAGATGGAGAGCATCGTTACACTCGGAATCTCAACCAATGGCGCGGTATTGGAGATTAGAAATATGATGATTATGACAAACAGCTACCTCGAAGACATAGTGAAGTATTCAAAGCTCACTTATAATGACTTCGGAACAAAGCTGGATGATATGAACAGAAGATTAAAGGATATTTGACCTCTATAGGCTTTTCGCTCGTCAACCCTTACAACTATACTCAACAATAGAAAAAGCGGCTCACAGCGAAGCCTATGAGGTTATTTAATGATTAAATAGTTATGCTTAAAGGACAACTTTACATAAATGGCAAGGATGCCTACCTTACGTGGGGCATCTTTCTAGACGAAACCGCCCTCAGTGCGCTCATGACCCCTGCACCAAACAAGGAGTTCATCAGCAACAAGTATCGCTCAAAAGACGGAAAGTCGGTTATCAAGCACAATCCTAGATTGGATGAGAGGGAGATAACGCTGCCGTTCAATATGACCGCCAAGGACTCAGATACGTTCTTGATGAACTATGCTAGGTTTTGCGAGGAGGTTCTTGCCAAGGGAGAGTTGGTTATCCGCACCCGATTTCAGCCTAATGTGTGGTATCGGTGTATCTATCTCTCCTGCACTCAGTTTAGTCAGTGCATTCGGGAAATGGCAAAGTTCAGCCTAAAGCTCAACGAGCCAGACCCTAGTGACAGAGGTGAAACAAGTAAATATACAAGCTAATGATTCAGATTAAGAGAAATAACAAGGTATTCTTCACATTAGAGGACTTCGGTGAGGGTTCTAAGCTGTCATATCAGCTTATGGACCACCACTACATCATCTTGAAGTTCACTACGGCTACTCCTGTCTATTTCGAGATTGGGGACTCCGTAGAGATTCCCGACTTCGGCTACTTTGAGCTTACATCATCATACTTCCCTAAGCACAATGATAGTGATGGCTACGACTACGAAATGCAGATGGATGCCTACTATATGTCTTGGAAGAATAAGATTTGCAAGTATCGCCCTCAGCACGGAGCCAACGAGACCTCCTTCAACCTCACCACAACTGTAGGTGTACACATGAACGTTATACTCGGCAACCTAAAGGCACTAGGTCTTACGTATAATGGCAAGGATTTCTCTGTTGACTACACTACGTACAACAACAAGGCTTTCGATGTTCAGAAGAGATTCTTGATCGAGTACGGCTCTATCAGCATTCTCGATGCTCTCAACGCCATCTGTTCTGAAGACGCACTCAACTGCGAGTGGTGGATAGATGGCTCCATCATATACCTTGGATATTGCGAAATGGAAGGACAGGCAACATTCGAACAGGATGTTAATGTTCTGTCTATGTCCTATTCGGAATCTAAGTCAACTTATATCACGAGACTGTACGCATTCGGCTCAGACAGGAATATTCCGAAAGGATATTTCACTGGTGCCGATGCGGACGTCACCACCGATGGTGTTGCTACCGATTACCTCATGCTCCCTAACAAGGAAGTAGATAGTGATGGTTTCTACGCCAAGGATGGCTACCTGGAGAACGTGAACGTCGTGAAGAACGACAAGCAGGCTATCGAAGGTGTCGTGATGTTCGAGGACGAATATCCAAAGGTTGAATGCAGGGTCAGCAGAATCAAGACCTACGATAGCACTGTTGATAACAATGATGGAACTAAGACTACACAGACGTTTTGGCAGATTGGTTCAACGGACTCCTTCGCTGAAAGTTTTGAAGCTAGTTGGATAAAGAGCAACCTCACTCTAGGTATCAAGTTCACTAGCGGTGCCCTCATGGGTATGGAGTTCGATGTTAGTTTCAAGATTATAGACAAAGAGAACTTTTTCGAGATAGTGGCTAACGACACCTACGGAAGAACACTCCCCGATAGTGTCATGTGTCCGAAGGAAGGTGATAGGTTCTTCCTGTTCAATTGGGACGCAACCAAGATTACAGATACGGACCTCATCCCTACTGCTCAGTTATCTCTGTTCGATAGAGCGAAGCAGTACTATCAGAAGACCATGATCAGTAACTCAAACTTCACCTGCACGATGGATGGCGACAAGTTCTACAATGATGGGACATACGATTACCATCCTCTCGGTGAACAGGTAAAGCTGATTAATGATATGTTTGCGCAGGTGGATGCAGATGGCAAGCACTACCGAAACTCTCGTATCATCGGAATGGAGATACCTTTGGATATTCCTTACGACCATCCTCAGTACACCGTAGGCGAAAAGGCAGCTACTAGCCGGTTGGGTAAGTTGGAAGACAAGGTTGATTCCATCAAGGTGAATGGAATGCAGATAGGCGGCACGGGGAGCGGTAATGGTGGAGGTGTCTATGTAATTGGCATGAACGATACCACTCCTGCATCCGATAGCAACGTTTATTCTGCTAGACGTTCTAGGATGGAGTTTGTATCTAGGCTGCAGGATAACACCGCACACGGTACTATTACTTGGGAAAAGGTGCAGAAGTTCTTTAGTGGGTTGCATGTCGGTAACTCCAACAATGAGAACGGAGGCTCGTGGACTCCAGACGCAGAAGGTCGTTCGCACCTCATCACAGATTACTTGGAGGTAAGAATGAAGGCTATCTTCGAGGAGCTGGTCATCAATAAAACATCCACCATTGGCGGTAAGGAGATAATCTCTCCTGCTGGCGGCGTGGTGGCTCATAAGGTAGAAGAGGTTACTGTGACATATAATAATGTGTCACAGAAGGCTTATCGTTGCTATTTCTTAGCAGAGCAGGAAGGCGATGCCGTGGATAATGATTTCGCTGTTGGCGACCAAGTGCGCTCGGAATCATTCAACGTCCGAAAGGGCACTTATCACAAGGATGGCAATCACTTCTATTGGCGATTGGTAATCGGTCGTGATGAAGACCCTGTAGAGCTGGAAGGAAAGAAGTATCATTATATCGACCTCTCTGATACCGATTGCGCTACGGCAAGCGACGTACCTGCTAAAGGTGATGTGCTCAACCAGTGCGGTAATAGAACCGATGTAGAACGTCAGAACTGCCTTATCTTCTCGGCGGTAGATACCTATTCGCCATCCATCAGCCTCTATCACGGCATCAACAGCTATTCCTTTGCCAATAGGGAGTACGTGGAATATGGTGTGAATAAGCAGAATAACAAGGCATTCTTCAACGTCTATGGTGATATGTATGTAGGCGATAGACCTACAAAGGAGAATGGCTATGAGGGCAGCTCTTATATCAGATATGATAGCAGCACTAAGCAAATGTCTGTTAAGGCTAAGATTTCCGCTAAATCCACTGTGGATGGTAAGGAATTGTCTCAGTATTTCAAGAAGATTGGCGAATTGCAGAATCAGGTGGATGGTGCTATCGAAACGTGGTTCTATGATGGTGTGCCTACCTTGGAGAATGCCCCAGCCATCAGTTGGAAGACCGATAAGGATAAAGAAATCCATCTTGGCGACCTTTACTACAACAACAAGACGGGCAAGGCATACCGCTTTGCCAAGGATAGCAACACCTATAAGTGGACTATCATTACAGATACCGACATCGCCAAAGCCCTTTCCGATGCAAGAATGGCACAGGAGACCGCAAACGGGAAAATGAAGGTGTTCAGCGTTCAGCCTACGACACCTTATCAGGTTGGCGATATATGGGTTAATGCCACTTATCCTTCTGACGGCAGTACCTACAAGAATGAGGTATTGCGCTGTCAGACCAACAAAGCGGCAGGTTCTCAGTTCGCCATCGGTGATTGGATTAAAGCATCTAAATACACCGATGATACCGTTGCCAACGCAGCCAAAAAGGCAGCAGAAGATGCTCAGAAGGCGGCACAGACCGCACAGACGGACATTAAAAACCTCGGAAATACGGTCACTGATAATAAGAAGGAATTCGATAATTATGTTACCGATGGCTACCTAGAGCCTTCCGAGATTGCGGCAATGGCGCAGGATTCTAAGCGACTTGAGGATGATTTTGCGGCTGCACAGAAGTCGTATAATGAGGTGAAGGATGCAGAGGTACTGAAGGACACCAAGGAACTCACTGACCTCAACACCGCTTTTGCTACCCTCACGAGTGCCAAAACGGAACTCATCAAGTTTCTTTCAGATATATCTAAAAGATACAATGAGACTGATACCGACGGCAAGGCTGCTATCGTCTCAGCCGTGGGAATGAAGTTCACCAACTTTCAGTCCGCATACAGCGCATTCTATGACAAACTTGGCTTGGCAAACGCCTATATCACTAGCAAGATATATGGTGACTTGAAGCAGAATATCACAGACCTCGCAGGTTACAAGTATCTCAAGGATGCGCTCGGTCAGACTACAGATATTGACGGTGGTCTTGTAATGACAACGCTCCTTGCGCTGAGAGACGGAGACGGAAACGTTCAGAGCGGTATCAACGGAGCAATAGACCCGAACAGAGGAAAGAAGAGTATCGCAACGTGGTGGGGCGGTCAGATGGTGGATAAGGACTATAATAGCGGAAATCTTACCCCTGCAACCTCCCTCATCCGCTTCGACGGCTCTGGCTACCTTGCCAATGGTGCTATCTGGTGGGATGTGAGCGGAAAGGTTCACGCAGACCCTACATCGTTTATCATCAGCGAAAAGAATCTTGGCGCATACCTCATCTTCTTCGAGCCGACTTGGAAGGAAGGAAGTGCAGGAACGAGCGTTGCCGACCTTGTGTCTTTGAAGCCAAACGCTCCATTCTCTAAACTTGGCGTATCGGGCGATGCTACCTTCGAGGGCGCAATCTCCTTCCATGGCATTAAGCTCACGTATGATTCCACAAACAAGGCTATCAAGATTGATGGTAATCTCTATGCCACAGGCGGTATCACGGCATACGGAGCAAGTAGTGGCGCAGGCGGTGGCGGATTGAATGCAAGCGTAATCAGCTATGCGAGAATCATAAAGGGAAGCTATACAGATGCAGACTTGACTAGTATTCCGAATGCCTATGCTATCAAGGCTCTCAGCAGCCGAATTGACAACATAGCAACAGAACTTGGCGGTCTTAATCTCTCTTGGAATAACATCACGGGTAAACCATCAACGTTCGCACCTAGTGCGCATACCCATAAGTGGACAGAAATCACTGACCGCATCACGAAGGTAAGCCAGCTTACCAACGATGCTGGGTATCTGACTGCTCATCAGTCTCTCGCAAGCTATTATACCAAAGCGGAGATTGATGCAAAGGGCTATACTACCAATAAGGGTACTGTTACATCAGTGGCTCTTACCCTCCCTACAGGTTTGGCGTGCGCAACAAAGACCATCACAACAAGCGGCACATTTGCTGTTACTTTTGCTTCTGGATATTCAATTCCAACAACGACAAAGCAGACGGCTTGGGATGGTGCGGTATCAGCAAAGCATACTCATAGCAATAAGTCTGTGTTGGACGGCATTTCATCTGCGAAGGTAACTCATTGGGATAGTGCCTATGATTGGTACGCCCTTATGACTACTGACGAGGAGACTGCGGACGGAATTATCAATAAGTGGAACGAGGTGGTGAGCTTCCTCGCCAATATTGCGCAGACAGACACTTTAAGTGGTATCGTTGATGGGATCAATAAGTCTATATCTGACGAGGTAACAAGAGCGAAAAAGGCAGAAGGGGTGAACGCTTCGGGCATATCCACCAACAAGACGAGTATCACCACCTTGCAGGGCTACTTTACAAGCGGTTCAGCGAAAAAGGCTCTCCAGCTCACGAATACTCACAAGCTTTGGGGTAACTCGTTTAACGGTACTGCCGATATTAACGGAAGTATCATCGTGCCTGACGGAAAGTACATCTCCATCGGCAACATAAAGATGGAGTATGATGCAACCAATAAGGCGTTGAAGATTACGAACACTACGACTAACGAGGTGGCAAACCTCTATACTAGTGGTGGTGTTTCTGCCTATGGTGTTGGGACATCATCATCCAGTGGTGGCGGCTTGAACGGCAGTGTGAAGAGTTATTCAAATGCCTTGAAGCTTACATCAGAATCGCTGTCTGAGATAGCTTCTGCCTACTCCATCAAGGCTCTTGATTCTCGTATCTCTAGCCTAGAAGGAGGCTCGGCTATGAACGTTAGCGTTAGCGGTAGTGGAAACGCAGTGACAGCCATCAGTAAGAGCGGAACGACTATCATCGTGACAAAGGGAACAACGTTTTTGACTTCGCATCAGAGCCTTGCGAGCTACCTTACTAGGACTGACGCTGCCAGCTTGTATCAGCCAAAGGGAAATTACCTTACCGCACACCAATCGCTCGATGGTTATGTAAATGCAATAACAACAAGTGGAAGCGGTAATGCTATCACGTCTGTATCTAAAAGCGGAAAGGGTATTACATTTACTAAAGGTGCTACATTTTTAACTTCTCACCAAAGTCTTGCTAACTATTATACCAAAAGTAGTGTAGATTCACTTCTTAGTGGTAAGTCGGCAACTAGTCATACTCATAGTGTAAAGATTAACGGTGTTACTAAAACCATTGCTGCTAGTGGTGGAACTGCTGTAGATTTAGGAACTTATCTTACTTCTCATCAAAGTTTAGCAAACTATGTTACTATTAATGATAGTAGACTTAGTGATAGTCGTTATCCTAAATTTGCTAATTATACTTGGTATTTAGTAGGAGACGATGCTTATATTGGAGACCACAATATTGGTGGTACGTTTTGTATTAAATCTGCCAATAATGTCAATGTAAGTGGTATAGCAATATATAATAGTGACGAAACTAAAGTTGCTAAACTATGGTTTGATAATACAAACATAAACCTTGATAAACAACTTGTTATGAATAACAAGCGTATTTGGATTCAAGGTGTCGGTACTGCTGGAGGTAATAATAATAGACTTACTATTGTAGCAGGTATGCCTAGCGGATTAGCATATAATACTTCATGCCGTGGAACAATTCTTTATTCTAACGGTATAGCATTTGCTGACCCATATAATGGTAATTCAAATAATGATAGTGGATGGATTAGACATTTAGAAACTTCTGGTAATAGTGGAACTTTAGAAATAGCGGTAGGTGATGATGCTTCAAGTGAGCAAATTCATTTTAGATGGTATAATACAAATTCTAGTGCAGAAACTATAGCACACGATATAACTGTTCCTAGAGCTACAGGTACTTTAGCTTTAACTAGTCAAATACCTACTACTCTTCCTGCAAATGGAGGTAATGCTGATAAATTAGACGGTTATCATGCTAATGGACTTCTTACTGCTCTATCTAATTCTGATAAGGGAATTAGTATAACAGTTGGTGGAACTACCAAAAGTATTTCAAATATTAGTGTTAATTATGCTAGTAGTGCTGGCAATGCTGATACTGTTGATGGTTATCAAGTTAATGGCAGTAATGTTGCACCCTATGGACATATACCTAGTATAGAAAACGATGGAGTAATGGAAGTAGGTAAATATATTGACTTTCATAATGATAATAGCGGTAAATATGATTTTTCTACTAGATTACAAACTACTGGTAATTATGGAAATTCAGTTTATTTGCCATCGCATAATGGTACATTAGCGTTAATTTCTGATAATGTAGCTTCTGCAACCAAACTTGCAACAGCAAGAACTATTTGGGGTCAAAGTTTTGATGGAACTGGTAATGTAAGTGGTTCTTTATCAGAAGTTGGTAATATACATTTTAAGGTAGATGATAGTTATGACATAGGCTCTGATGCTGCTGCTAGTAGATATATTTACACTCATTGGTTAGGGGCTAGGTCTGGACGAAAATTAGAATTAGGAGCAAATAATAGTGGATTTGGACAGGGATTATGTATAGATACTAATTTAAATGTAGGTATTGGAACTAATTCACCTGCTTATAAACTTCATGTTGTAGGTGATATTTATTCATCTGATAGAGTTATAGCTAATAATTCTGTTTTGTCGAATAAGTTATATAGTAGTACAACTCCGAATAATACGGAAAATAAATGTATAGAAATTGCAGGTAATACTATTAGGGAATATCATTCGGGAGCAAACCCTTATCATAGTGCCATTATTTTAAATTATGATAGCCTTAGTTTTTCGGCTTATGGTACGATAGATATTACAGCTAATCAAGGTGGTATAACATTAGGTACTGGTGGTAGTATTAAATTATCTTCTGCGAATGGATTTAATATAACATATCGGGGTGCTCACTTTAGTGTTAGTCAAACTAACGGAAGTGAATATACTTGGAGTATGGATTCTATTAAAGCTAAGGGAAACATATTAGCAACTGGTGGTATCACCGCCTACTCATCCTCAGATATCCGCTTGAAGCAGGATTTGCGGAAGCTGGACTACTTCGGCATCATCAAGGCAATGGGTGGCACGTTCGGCTTTGCTTGGAAGAAGGACAACACAAGGTCTATCGGTTGGATTGCCCAGCACGTCTTGTGCAACCCTCACTTAAAGGACATCGTGGAGACGGACGAGAAGGGCTACTACAAGATAAACTACTGGTCTCCGAAGCTGATTGCAACGGCATTTGGTGCTATCGAGCAGGTGGGCGATGAGGTCAGCAGGTTGAAGGCTCGGGTGGTCTTCCTCGAATCAGAGGTTCAGCGATTGAGTGGAGATAAGAAAGACTGCAACAAGAAGAGATTAGATAACAAGAATATTAATTCATTAAATTAGATTAGAAAATGGAGAATTTAAAGATTAACAAGAAGAGTGAACAGACAACTGCCACTTATACCAAGGGCGGCTATCGAGTAGAAATCACCTACAATGTTGACAAGACGGGTGGCAACATTGAGAGCATCAATATGAGTATCTATGGTGATCCAAATGGTAATTATCTCGGCAATGCGAACGCCAGCTCCAACGGCAGCGAGCTGACCTACAACATCAGCGGTGTTCCGCAGAGCAAGCTCAGTGAGGTATCAGCATTGATTAAGGAGGTTAATTCCGCTATCGCTGCTAATATGGAAAGCGAGGCAGCAGAGTAAGTATCGTGAGCTTTAACGCAGGGTGGCTCTTATAGAGCTGCCTTGCCTAGTGTTTTAAGTTCTAAAGATTAAGCGTATGGAACGATTTATATTATAGCTTGCGAAAGTGTTCAATGTAACAGTAGAGCGAGTTGTTACTAAAGAAGTTGTAACAGAATTAGAAACTAAAGTTGAATATTTAAAAAATAAAGATTATGTCTTACAATAGTGAAACTGGAATTATTAGTGCTCCTGTTAGCATTGATGATGTTAAACAAGCTCTTGGAGAGAGTAGCAATGACCTTGCTACTCTTTGTAAGAGTGTGAATTTAAATCCATATTCTAAATATAAACCTGTCAATCTTTATAATAAACCTTTTGTTACAGATACTTTAAATTCAGATAAACAAAGTTGGAGTTCTTCAAGTAGAGGTTGGTGGTTAGGTAATAATAGTTTAAGTGACCAAGTATACACTATTAATACAGTAAGTTCATTTGAAGAATTAAGTATTAAAGGTGCATGGAATTATAATATGCCTTTTGGAACTAGTCAATCTCCCTATAGACTTAGTGATTTTATTGGTTATAATACCGAAGATTATAGTTATCAAGACCCTATACGTTTTTCTACTGGTATACGAGATACTATATATTTAGACCAAACTTATTATTTAAGATTTTATTTTGGATATGAACCTATAAATTCAAAGAATACTATATCTTTTGAAGATATACTAGCTTTATTATCTGCTTTTAATAAAGAATGGTATCCTGCTGTATGTATATATAATTAGGGTGTCCAGTTCTGTGTTCCAGTTTTTAGTATCAAAAACAATGTAATAACCATCTAAGTCATTGATAATCATTCACTAAATAAACTATAATCTTGTGCGAATCTACATCAGACTTTTTGACAGTTAAATTTGTCTTATATTTTGTGCTTAATTTACTGATTTACAGTGTGCTAAGTTGCTAAAACATAATCAAAAACGAGAACATGGAACTGGACACCCTAATATATAATAAAACCAAAAAACGTATGAAATATCTTTCAGGTACTGTTCCTATAAATAATGCTTCTGTTAGTTATAATGATGAAATACCTGATAGTGAGTTTATTGTTAATTTTAAAAATCAATCCATTAATAGTAACAATGGTAGTAATAGTTTAGGTTTTAAAAGTGAAGTTAATGATGAAATTTATATAGCAGGACTATTATGTCCTGTTGGTGGAGTTGATGATAATTATTTTTATACATCTGTAACACCTTGTCCTATAAATAATGATGTTACTGGACAAACTATAGATATTTCTGGCTATCTATTTAATAAAGTTACTATAAGTACTAAAGGAAAACCTACATATTATACTACAGTAGAAGTAAAAGTTACTAATTTTACTGTTAATACGTATTATGGAGGACATTATTATATAGATGGTAATAATGGATATATTGTATCAGCAGATAAATATATAGAATTTAGTTTTACGTTAGATTTTGGTACTACTTCGTTAGTAAATTTACGAGCTAATATAAGTTCATTTGGTCAAACTGAATTAGATAATCTGTCAATACCTGTAGCAACTGATATAAATGTTTATGCTCCAAAACGTTATTTAAAAGTAAGTACAGAAAATGTAATATTAACTGCTTATGCTACAAAAGAAGATGCAGAAAATGAATATGGTGGTTTTACTACAACACAGATACCTATTGTAAATAAGATAGAAGACTATCCTCAATATAAAATTAATAATTGGAATATAGCTTTAACTTTAGATTCTGATAGAAGAGACCATGATACTTATTATGAAGCATTTGATTTTAAATTTGTTGGAGAAGTTAGTGGAATGCATACTTTACCAATATATAAATCATAATATTAATATTATAATTAAAATTTAAACACAATGGAAATTAAAGTAACTAAAATTGTAAGTATGACTTCTAATGTAGAAGCTACTGTAAATGAACTTAGTATTAATGCTAATGTTCGAGTTCGTAACAAAGATACTATCGAAGGTGTAGATAGTGGTAGTGTAAATAAATAGTACTGGTAATCAACTAGCTAGTTTTAGTTATTACGGAAGTAACAAACGAAGAATATTGTATAACATAAAAATAAAGAAACAATTATGAAAAAGATTAAGACAATCGAGGCTGTTGCAGCCTACAGAACATTGAAGGCATTGAAGATATCATCAATGAGTGATGATGCCGCTATGCGAGTTTGGAAGAATATGAAGGCTCTGCGCCACGTAGCCGATACCTACGACAAGGATGTGGAGGAAGCACAGGAGAGCATGAAGGACGATAAGTTCGAGGAGATGCAGCGCAAGCTTCAGGAGTGCCAACAGCTAGAGCAGAAGCACGCCGATGAGGGCTACGAATACACCAAGGACGATTCAGCCAAGTTTGCGGAGGTCAATCAGTACTTTTTTGGTCAGAAGCAGAAGACAGAGAAGTACTTCAAGGAACTTGCCGACAAGGAGGTAGAGGTAGCCATCGAGGCAGTTGACGAAAATGAGTTGTTCAAGGCAGCGAAAGATTGCGGCTTGAAGTTCGCTGATATGGAGAGCCTTGAGGTTTTGATAGGATAAACACTAATAGCGTTAGAATTTGGTAAGGAAACCGTTCTAACGCTATTTTTGCAGCCATCTACTTTCAGATTGTTACTTTAGCAAAGTTTAACTTTAAATTTTTGCTCAAAATAAATATTTTTGTGCAGTATTGTTTATTTTTGCAGCACTTTCCTTATTATTAAGAATGAGGAACTAAGAATAAATAATAAACAAAAAAAAACAAAAGGAGAAGAATTTATGACTAAAGAGGAAGAAGATGAAGTCCATCGGTTAGTTCAATCAGTCGGTGTTGTACAGTTGTCAAGAGTAATGTTTAAGGACATGGACGTTAGCGAAATGATAAACGTCATTATCCTTGCAGGTAGAGGCTACAGCGTAAAGCTACTCACTTGGTTTAAGTATTATTGTGAAGTGATGCCTCTGTTTATCATGCTTTTTCATATTGCATGCATGGTAACATTTGCGTCTCATGAAAAAGAAATGTGCGTATGGTTTAAGGAGAATTGGGTATCGGCAGCATTTATCTATTTCTCAGTTTACATCCATCCGCTTGTGCTTATACTTGCTAGCAGATTCTTTTGGCTCTGCTACAGATGGCGTATTCCGATGATAATCTACCTATTTGGGATAAATGCTATCCATATTGTATACTGGAATGTTTTTACCACCAACGAAATGGTGGAATCTAATGTTGTAATACTTGTAATGACCATTATATTTTATGTATATGGTTTTGCCGATAAGTATTACTCAGGCAAGGGCTGTCAAAGTTTAATCTCTAGATTATAATGATATGGGAAAGTTATTTGGTTATCACACCTTGGGAGTGTTATTAAAATCGTTGTCTGACTCTTGCTTTCGAGCAGACGAGCAAGAGAAGAGAGGGGAGAAGGTAACTGCTTGCGGAATGAGCAGCGATGAGATAGAAGACCTTTGTGAGAACTATCTGCCGTATGCTCTCAACCCTATGTTGAGCACCGAGGAGGTCAAGGAGAAGCTTCACGTTTCTGATGCAACATTGAATAGAATGGTTGCTAGAGGTGACATTCCGAACGGAGAATGCAAAAAGCGAGGGCACACCCGATATTTTAAGAAGTGGGATATACTGCACTTCATTAAGAGTAAGAGAAAATAATAGTTGAACATGTAAGTATTCCTTACAAGTTGAGTAAGAGAGGTAAGTGATTGCCTCTCTTTTTTATATGTTAGAATAAAGTTTTGCACTTTTTCGTGAAATCTATTTGATGATTAAATATTTTGTTGTATATTTGTAGCGTTATTGTTTAATCATCAAATAGTTATAGTATGGCAGATAGAATTAAAGATATTGTTGTAGGCGTAGTTCTTGCACTCCTCGCCTATCTTAAACCGATTGAAGGCGAGTTGTCTTCGCTTATGATCGTCTTCACCCTCAACTTTATTTTCGGTTATCTTAGTGGCATGATTGCAAAAGGAGAGAACTTCGAGTTGAAGAAAGCAGTTGTGTGCATCGGTCACGCTACCGTGTTCTTCGTTCTTTGTGCAGCAGTATATGCAATCGGGCGATTCAAAGGACAAATGGAAGGCTCGGTCCAATGCGTTTCCTTTATCTCGTACCTAGTATTATGGTTCTACGGATGCAATATTCTTAAGAACTTGAAACAGATTTTCCGAAAGGGAACACCACCTTGGTATGTAGTGAGTTTCCTCTATTATCTCATGCGCTTCAAATTTATCGAGAAGATTCCATATTTGTCAGACTATCTAAATTACACGGAAAAGGAGGAAAAGATATGATGTTAGCGATTATTATGGTGGCAGCTATTATAGTAAGCATTATTGTATTTGGCTGCATTATTCAAAGAAATGATTATAGCGAGGAGGAGAAGTAAACATGGCTGAAATATGGAAACCAATAAAAGATTACGAAGGACTTTACGAAATAAGTAATCTCGGTCGTGTTAAATCGCTACCTAGAAATGGAACCATTAAAACTGAGAAAATTTTAACTCCAAACATGAGTGGTAGGTACGCAAGAATTGGATTGAGAGATAAAATAAAAATAAAATACTCTGTTCATAGATTGGTTGCAGAAGCATTTATCCCGAATCCAAATAATCTTCCGCAAGTGGACCACATAAATGGCGACAGGTACGATAATAGGGTTGAAAATTTAAGATGGGTTACAGCTAAAGAAAATATAGGTAACCCTGTTACGTTTGCCAAATACAAACAAAAAATGTTAGAATATAGAGACAATGAAAGATGTAAAGCCGTGTCTCAATATTCCAAAGATGGGGTTTTGATAGCTGTATTCAAATCAACTCATGAAGCGGAACGTATAACAGGTATTCCTCATTCTAACATTTCGGCAGCGGCTTTAAATAAAGTAGTATCATGTGGAAATCATACTGCAACAGTTAGGAGTGCAGGTGGTTATTTATGGAAATTTATATAATTATGGCAAAATCAGAAATTTTAGTCCCATTCATATTAAGTTGGGAAACAGATAAGTATACTAACAATAAATATGATCGTGGAAAAGCAACAAAATACGGCATCACCCTTGCTACCTGGAGAAGAGTCGGGTATGACAAGAATGGTGATGGTGTTCTTAATGAAGAAGACGTAAAACGCCTTACTGAGGAAGACTTTCATCGAGTTTTCAAGCAGAACTATTGGAATGCTTGCAAGGCAGATAAAATACAGGATCAGAGCGTAGCCAATATGCTAGTAGACTTCGCTTATAATAGCGGAGTCAGCAAAGCGGTAAAACATCTGCAACTTGTATTAGGTATCACAGCAGATGGTATCATCGGTAATAAGACGCTGTATGCCATTAATAAATCCAATGGAGAAAGACTATTTGAAGCCTTCAAGAAGGATAGAAAAGCTTATCTAAAGAGAATTGCAGTCGGTGACCAGAAAGGTTTTCTTAAAGGGTGGCTTCGCAGACTTAGCTACATTACGTATAATAATCTAAAATTGAATAAATGATGAAATGGTATGATATAAGATTTTGGAAATGGGCAATCATTACCCTAGTGGTAGGTCTTGCGCTTGTTTCTGTCTTAGGGTGCAGTACTCCTAGAGCAGTAACTACACAAACCTTCATCACAGACAAGCAGAGTGAAAAGAAATTCGATTCCCTCTTCACTACCCGATTGTCTTATGCCTTCGAGCAATGGCAACATATCCAAAAGCGAGAAACAGAAAAGGCTACCAAAGATAGCAGCTATGTAAAAGATAGCACAGCAACCCGATATGATGCGCAAGGGAATAAGATTGGTGAAGATCGTTTTCATTACGAGAGTCACTATTTATTTGAAAAGGAACGAAGAATGCTCCTCGATACCATCAGTACATATAAAGCATACAAAGATAGCTTTATATATTACAGAGGAAGATGTGACTCCTTATCAAAGATTGGTACCTCTCAGTTCTATAAGATTGACGCTCCTTCTATAAAAGAGAAATCTCTGTCAAGTATGCAGAAGATATTCTTAAAAACGGGGCAGATGTTTTGGTTCTGCTTTATACTCATAGTTATGTACTTACTATATATATCAAGGAAGAAAAAGAAAGAATCTTAGAAAAGTTGTTTAATTAAGGTTTTGAGATTTATTTTGGATAACTAGGGCGACTACTCGTGATGAGCGGTCGCCCTTTTTGTTTGCAAAGTAAATTCTTCTGTTCTAAGAGGATAAAAAATGAGCCTACCTACTATCACCATAAACCACTGATTTATAGCCACTAACGAAAACTATGATAGCCTTATAGCTTATTTCAAAACAATTTTCTAACTTTGCACACGTAACGTTACAAATAGTGTTAGTTAAATATTAAGGTTAAATTAAAAATTCGGGATATGGAAAGTAAAACTTACGTGTTCAATCCAGAGAGCGGCACAAGCGGCACAGGCTCTAATGGAATCTTGGCTATGCTTCCTGCACTCATGCAGAGACAGGGTGTTGACCCAGGTCTTATTGCACTCTTGAACAACCGTGGAAACGGAAATGGTTGGGGTGAAGACATCTTTGCAATCCTCCTCTTGTTCATCCTTATGGGCAATAATGGTATGGGGTTCTTCGGAGGTAATCGCTGCATGGGTTCTAACGGACAGGGCGGTGTTGTGCCAATGCTTAACAATGATGCCAATACAGCCGTTATCATGCAGGCTGTTCAGCGCAATGGTTTCGACGTTCAGAGCTTGGCTACAGCCCTCAACACATCAAGTGACGCAGTCATGGCTGCAATCAATGGCTTAGGTCATCAGATTTGCAACCTCGGCAATCAGATGGGCATGAATGCTAATCAGATTTTGACTGCTATCATGCAGGGTAACAATGCCATCGCTACTCAGTTGGCAGAATGCTGCTGCAAGACCAATAACGCCATAACTGCAATGGATGGCAACCTCAAGTTGTCTATCTGTCAGCAGACCCACGCCATCAATGATACGGCAAATGCCAATGCTTTGATGCTCCGTGACAAGGCTGATGCTAACAATCAGTCTGTCTTGGCTAAGTTGGATCAGATGCAGACACAGGCAATGCAGGATAAGCTCGATGCTTTGAGAGAGAAGAATAGTGCCCTGCTTGCTCAGATTTCAAACGAGCATCAGACACAGGCTTTGCAGGCTTATCAGGCACAGGTTATCACACCAGTAAATGCAGCTTTGGCTGCACTGCAGGCAGAGGTGGCTGGCATCAAGTGCAAGTTGCCTAATACCATCAGTGTTCAGTACCCTCAGTACGGAGTATTCAACAAGGACGTTTATACTGCTGCCGCCATGGGAGCTTATGCAGGTGATGTAGCGGCTTCTCGTTCAACTGTAGGATGCGGTTGTTAGGAAAGGAGGTAACTATGTTCCCTTTATATCCATTCAATCCATTTATTCCAATCGGTCAGAGAAACCAAATCAAACTTATTGATGTAGGCGGTATCTATGAGCTGAAGACAAATGCTCAGCAGGTCACAGATGCTAGTGTAGATTATGGTATCAATCCTTGCTACTACAATGCTTTGCCTTGCGAGTGCATTGTACTCTTGAAGATACATCAAGGAGTTGCCGCTGCAAGTGCGACACTTCCTGTTACAATCGTAACTCCAAATAGTGGTTCGACCACTGTTAACGGAACTGCTAACACTAGCGGAACTACTTCCGGCACAACAAAGGTGCCAGTTGTTGATCATGTGGGAAAGGCAGTGACGGGAGCTAACGTTTCTGAAACTACGGAGGCTTTGGCATACATCAATAAGAAGAGCGGTATTATCCGACTGCTTGGGTTTCAGCAGCCTACAGGCGGCTAATGGAGTATTAACTACGGAGCAGGTGGCAACATCTGCTCCATTAAAAGAGAAAGAAAATGTTTCAAGGACTAAGACAGTCTTCTCTCTTCTACATCTTAGACAAGGGAGGAGAAAAGCCGACACTAAGAATCGGTCAAGTAATATCGGTTAGCAATCCTCAACAGAAATACCCAAGCTACGTGCCTGGTCAAACACCGACATTAGAAACTACGGTAGATGTTAAGGTGCAAGTAGAAGACCAGCAAGTAAACTTTGAAAAGTTGCCTTCAACGGCACAGATAGTAAACTTCGGCAATGAAGGTGTTGTTGTCAGTGACAGCAGGGAAGCTATGTGCGCTGAGATTGATGCTATGTTGCGACATTCAAAGGGAGTCGTGGAAAGTGTAGATTACCACAATGGAGTTATAAGCTCCTGCGAGGAAATGCTCACTAGAATCAACCCACAGATTGCTAAGGAAAAGCAGCAGGAAAAAGACATCAATAACCTCAAATCAGAGGTCAGCGGCATGAAGGGAACGCTATCCAATATTGAATCTATGCTGTCTAAGGCTTTGAGCGGTAACAATTTTAAAAAGTAATTGCTATGGGATATATGGTAGAAATTACGGAAAACAAGTTCGATGAGCTTGTTGACAACTGCGAGGAAATGGTTCGAGCAGGTGGTAAGGTTATGAAGTGCTTGGATAGTTTGAAGCGCGAGCGTATGGGAAACCGTATGCCGATGCCGGACTATCGTGACAAGTGGGACGATGATGATTGGCGCGACGAAGACCGCTATGGAGAGCGACGTTACTATGGTCGCCGTGGCGGTGGACGTTACTAATGTTTAATTCGGTGGTGGGGGTATTTTCCCTGCCACCCTTAAAAGAAAGAGCTATGGGAAAATGTAGAATACCTTTGGATGCTTACGATATGAAGCCAGAAGGAATGATAGCATATCTGAGATATAATGGCTGGCACTTCAACAAGAAGGCTTGCGAATGGGCAGTCAGTCAGATGAGAAAATACAACCCAGTCACCAAAAAGGATGAGGAGGTTGACTATATGGATAAGGAGAAGGTTGAATCCATCCTTACCAAGCAGGGAGTGACACTTGAAAATAATGTAGGCTATGATCATGTCTATGTGGCAAACATGGTTAAGGCTGATTTCTATAAGTCTTCCATCGAGGACGAAGCTCACATGGCTTTGTTCGTGAAAGATATGGTTGATGATACCGATCAGAAGGATGGCTTCATCTTTAACAGATTTTATGCCGATTGCAACCATAATGGCATCGGCATTCCATGGGATGATATTTTATGATAAGTCAAGAGATATATCTAGAAAAGTACGATTGGAAAGTTCTTGTGTTTTACGGTTTGGAATCATCAGATACCGATGAGGTATGCAACTCCCTTGTGCAGATAGGCTGCACAGAAAAGGCAGTCGAAAGCGCAAGGGAGCATTGCTTACGAGGAATACCGAACACAGGTCTAACCTACTCCAATCTTGCAGGTAGAAAGAGCGTGGTTGCGGTCAGTAGGACCACAACGGAATATGAGTTCGTGAATACTGTCACACACGAAATGTTTCATGTTGTCACTCATATCTGCGAATCACTAGGTATAGACTTGAAAGACGAAGAGCCTTGCTACATGATGGGATGGCTCTGCCAGGCAGTTAGTAGGATATTCATTTAAAATTTAGAAATATGACGGACATTAAATTAATGGTGGATGCTGCAAGGCAGCTAAACCAAACTTGGAAAATGAGTAGTAATGGTTTGGAAATGGATAATGTTCCAAACGATGTGTATAATGCTTTGTGCGAAGTGGATGAAGCAGTAACCAATCTGATAGACAAGATTGGCGAAGCTACAAAAATCATTACATTAAGCAGCATCTACAAAAGCGTATAACTCTTTGATACTCAGCGAGTTAAATTTAGTATTTTTAACTAAAATAAAGTGTGGTATATTTGCATATATCACATTTTTTTTGTACCTTTGCATATAGAAAGAGTGGTTATTTTGACTAACCACAGATTATGTTGAACCAATTAAAATCTTAAAAAGATGGAAGAAATTAAGGAAATCAAAAAGAATTATGAAATGGGATTCATTTCGTCACATGAATTTCTTTGTGAATATGCAGGCGTTCTTTCTAAACTTGGAGCGCAGGGAGAACTGATTGATGCTATGAATACAGTATTAGCTCCACTTGCGGATTTCATAGTGAAGGACATCTTGAATGCCAGCGATGACGAGAAGAAACAGATTAAGGACTTCTTTAATTTTAAGTAGATATGGATACCATTCTTTTAATAAACGGATTAATTTTTCTACTTGTCGTAGCGATAGTAGATTTAGCAATGAAACATTAATAAAAATAAGCCCTCGACATCACGGATAAGTCACTTATATGAAAGCAATTAAAGTAGCAGTATTTTTTGAAATGATGAAAAGACTTATGATACAGTATTCATTCGACGAGTTGCAGGGTACTACTTTCAGAAGTCATTTCAGTGCAGTTGGCCTAGGAGATACACAGGAGCGAAACGGCTTCTTCCTGGCAGTCTACATAACAGATAACTCTGTGTTACAAGATGGCTTCATGAAGGGAGTAAGAACTTATCTTGATGATGCAGTCGTATATAAGTACGATTCTCCTTACCAAGACAAGGATGTTTTAGAGAAAGAATTAATGTACATAATTGAGATTAAAAATGAAGACTAGTAGCTTGTATGTTACCCGCGATGATTCAATGTATGACACAAAGAGCGGGTTTGAGACTTACGAGGAGGCCAGTGCCTATCGTGAGGAGTGTCAGAGAAGTTGGATCAATCATGCCGACTATGTTTTTCTTATAACAAGAGACTCTGCCGGGAATTTTGTCAAAAAGACAAACTTGACAAAAGCAACAAAGGAAGAGAGAATCAAGCTTCTTGAAGAAGCAGGCATTCCATTGAAATAATTTGTAACCAATTAAAATATTAAAGATTATGACAACAGCAACAAATTTGAGTAAGGCTGCCGAGGATATGGTAGCAGTTCCTTCTTCAGTTAATGAAGACAAGTTCTTTGATTTCGAGAAAGCCAAGACCCAAGCTATCACTCTCGAACAGTTGAGTCGCACACACCGTGAGGATGATGTTTACGGAAATCCGCTCCGTGGCATCTATCACTTTGACCTTTTCAATAAGGTCATTGATGAGTGTACAGAGCTCGGCTACAATGTGGAGGTTTATGATATGTTTGCAGCACAGAACAGAGACCGTCAGTCGCCTGGAGTGGTTCGCCTCCCACAAGTGGAAGCGGTCAAAGGTCAGCATGCGGTAGAGGCGCATATTCTCCGCCGAGTTTATGCCAATATTCGTATCACTGATTTTGATAATGATGAAACTACTACTAATGTGGCCGTAGCCTTCCATCAGAAAGGTATTCAGATTGGATTCGGTCCGAATGTGATGATTTTCCACAATCAGTGTATGCTCTCTCCAGAACTGTATATGTCCAGCTATTCCGAAAAGGGCAAGAAGGGTTCCGGTATGGAAGTGGCAGCAATGCTTGATACATTAAAGTCATGGCTGGTCGATGCCCGGCACATTATTGAGACTGATCGTGAGCGTATTGCCAAGATGAAGGAGACACGCATTACTGCAGAACAGATGTTCTTGCTCATTGGTTTGATGACTGCTACCAGAGTAAAGGCAGATACATCACGAAAGTCTATTCGTGAGAATATCACCTACCCTCTCAATCAGTCACAGATTACACTCTTTACAGAGGATATGCTGGAGGCCTATCACGATAAGGAGTTTGTAACTGCCTGGGATATGTATAATTCTGCTACCAACTTGTATAAGGCTAACAGAATGGATATCCCTGCTCTTTTGCCACAGAACAGGGCAATGGTTAACTTCATGAAGGCCAATGGTCTGATAATTTAATTGGTTCGAAAGGAGTTTCCAAGGGTTAGTCCTTTGGTTGCTCCTTATATAGAACGTAATCCAATACTTTTCTATTTGCAGCGTCTATATTGGCAACACTCTTGTCAATATAGATAGCTGTTGTCCTGTTTCCATGGGAATGTCCCAATGCTTCGGCAATGATTTCTTCGGGTATTCCTATGGAGAAGGCTATTGTTGCCCACGTATGCCTAGCCCAATACAGAGAGATATGATCAAACAGAGGATTATGCTTTGTATGATATTCCTTCTGAAAATCATGAGCTTTCTTTTTCTCGTTCCTTTCTTTAGTGACAGGGCCTATTGCCTTTAGTCCCTTGTTTGCCTTGCACACAAATTGCTTGTAGTTTCTCATGTTCTCTGAGAAATTGACTAGCTTTGTCTTTCCTCTATACCTATTTATTATCTGTATAGCTTCCGGTTCCAGTCTGATGCTATACAGTCTTCCCGTCTTCTTTCGTCTATACAGTAATCTTCCGTCTACAACATTCTCATCCGTACAATTAAGAATATCGGCAGGGTTTATCCCGATCAAGAAGAATGTAAGCTTGAAATAATCCAGGTACTTCTGCTGCCATGGCTGCACATTATAATTAAATAAGGTACGTAGTTCATCTACAGAAAGAGAACGTTTTTCTGTCTGTTCCGGATTTATATCGAATGTTCTCATCGGATAATGGCTGGTTATCTCATTATCGATAGCATCGTTGAAAACGGCACGTATGTTTCTGAAATGTATATTCCTGGAGTTCTTCTTTAACCCTTGTCTTACCAACTCGGCATCCAACCTTTTCAGCCAATCCTTTGAGATATCTTCAAAAGCGTAGGTATCTACCTTGCTATCGAAATCGCGCATCTTCTTCAAAGTGGTTGCATATATTTCCCTGGTCCTTTGTGCTGAACGACTATTCATATATTCTATATACCTATTTATAAATAAGTCTTTCTTCTTAACATCAGGGTCTAGATAGGCCACAACCTTATTCTTTATCTGCGTTGAAGTCTGTTTAGTAAGTTCTCCCTTCATCTGCAGTTCCAATATAGCATTTTCAATCTCTACCAATTTGTTCTTGACAAATATTTCCAATCTCTGCTTGTTTGGCGCATCAACTATTCTTTGTTTCTTGACATCCCATTGTTCCTTTTTCAATTTGACACCAAGAGGAATATAAGCTGCCTGTCGCTTCTTCGTAATGGCAACTTTGAGCGGTGCAGGCTCTCCGTCCTTGACCGCTCTTGTATCTAAGTATAGTTTCGTTGTTATCATTTGCAAGCTATTTGCAAGCAGAATTGTGCAAAAATGTGCAAAAATGTGCAAGAATGTGCAGGATTCTACTTAGTTGGATAAAATACGATGTTTTGGAAACACCTAATTTTCAGTGATTTCTGCGGAAAGAGGGGGATTCGAACCCCCGATTCCCTTTAGGGGAATACACGCTTTCCAGGCGTGCCTCTTCAGCCACTCGAGCACCTTTCCTGTTTCGAAGTACAAAATTATCACTTTTTATTCGAAAATCCACATATTCGTTTGCTTTTTACATTTCTTTAACGAAAATACAAGAGCGTAAACCCGCTAGGCGTCTAGCGGTAGACGCCTAGCGGTATAGTGTAAATTCTATTTTTCAGGAATGATCTCGAAGATTTCGGCTGAACCATCCAGCTGAAGCTTGGCAGCCTTCTTCACCAATTCTATCTTGCAGAATGACTGGTCGATGTTGATGGTTGCCAAAACCTTGCCCTTGGCATTCAGCTGGCGACATACCAATGATTTGCCTGGAGCCAACTTCAACAGCAGGGTGTAACCCTTTACATCCTTCTCTACACCCATGGTAAGGGTGCCCTCGTTGGTGAATGAGGTGCAAGGGTTCTCATCGAAACCATACATCGCTGCCTGCAGATTGCCTGCCTCAACAGGGAAGCTCAAATGCTCTGGAGTAGTTGGGTTCACCTCGAAGGTACGAACTGCAGCCCAGTTGCGCTTGTCAGACTTCAACTTCTTGATGCGGATATAACGAGCCTCAACAGGAGAATCGGTCTTCCAGTTGATGATATACTGCTTCTTCAACTCACCGGTCAGCGCCTTCCACTCCTTCTTGTCAAGAGAATACTCCAAAACGGTGTTGTCGAAGTAATCCACATCATCTACAGAGTTACGACCCTGAAGGATTCTTACCTCAGAAACAGAACGAACACAACCTAAGTCTGCACCAATCCAGTCGCCAGTGTTCTGACCATTACCTGATGTATAATAGGTAGTAGAATCATTGTCAAACATCGCCTTGCTCTGGGTAGTTCTCAAGGTGGCGTAAGTACCGATACCCTTATAGAAGGCAGGCACCTTGCCAGTCAACTTCTTGAAGAAACCAGAAGCCATATCATCCATAGACTGCTCATAGAATGGCTGCAATACCATGGTTCCAGACTTATGCTTCTCGTAAGCAGCCACATCTTCCTTGCTCATACGGTTGTTGACATAGCCATCCCAGAATGCCTGGTCATTACCAGCCTTGTATTCCTTGATGAGCTGCATGGTCTTCAAGCCACGGTCGCCCAACTTGCCAAACTCTGTGAGCCATGGGCGGAGTTCCTTCATCAGCAGGGCATTCTTGCAGTTTGCCTCCATCTGAGCAGGTGCATTCTTCACTCTTACAAACTCGCTCTGCAGGGCATTGAACTCAGCATCTGTAAAGTTGTCGATGCGGAAGCTCTTGGTTTCCCAGGATTCGATACGGCGATAACCGGTTTCTGTATCGCATGAGTGCATGGCGAAGGTGCGATAAGCCTCGTGTGCCTCTGGAGTAAGATCTACCAGACCACGCTCCCAGTTGTCGAGCGGATTATAGTTGGCGATATTCCAGGTATAATCGGCTACACCATAGAGAGCCAGCTTGGAAGCCTCTCCATGCTCCATCGGGTTGCTCACGAAACCGCAGAGATCCTTGTTGGTCAGGTCGGTCTGTAAACCATAGGTAGGACCCTGCATGATGATATGGCGTGCATAATCGGTTACAGGGAAGTTCCACCAGTAGTAAGCAGGACGCTTGATACGGGAGTTCACCCAGTCGAGCGTCTCGCGGGTCAAGTCGCTACATACCACATCACCTGTCCAGAATACATTGATAGATGGATCGAGGGTATTACCGAAGATAGCCAGAGAACCGGTTGGTTTTGGATTCGCCCAGAGACGGGTATAATCGGTAGGACACATCACAAGCGGAGTCACATCACCCTTAGCCTTCACAAACTCCTTAGTCAGGCGGTTCAAGAGTTCAGACTGCTTGACTGGGTTGGCACCCTCGCCGGAAATATCATCAAAGAAGATGGCGAAAGAACGCACACCGAGGTCGTACATCAAGTCGAGCTTGTGAACCAGGTTCTGATAGTCTTCCTCGTTCCACTTGATATCCTGTCCTGGATGGATAGCCCATACGAAATCTACACGGTTGCGACGGCAAGCCTGTACGAGTTCGCTGATGTTCTTAGCCTCTTTCTCTGGATAAGGCAGGCGCCAGTTAGGACAGCTGTGATAAGGGTCGTCCTTAGGGCCATAGAGATAGGTGTTCATCTTGTTCTTTCCATAATAGTCGATGAGGGAAAGACGCACCTGATGAGACCAAGGCTCGCCATAGAAGCCTTCTACCACACCACGGTTTGGAAGATCAGGGTAGTCGTTGCAAGTGGTATAAGGCATCTGGCCCTTTGCCATCTCGCTGTTTACAATCTGGCGCAAGGTCTGCAAGCCATAGAAAGCGCCACGCTCATCGTATCCCACAATCTGGATACCTTTGGCATCAGCCTTCAGGCTGTAAGCACCCGATACAGGCTTCACGCCAGCCTTGGCAGCAAGCTTCTCACCGAAATCGATGGTCAGGCGAATGCCCTTGGCGTTAGCGGTCAGGAACTTCACATCATCAGCAAACTTACCTTTCTTGTCAATCACCTTGACACCCTTCTGCAGGTCGAGTCGGTTAGCAGCATCCACATTCAGGAGATGTGGTGTAGGGCTCACGATGAGTCCGTGATGATCCAGTTTCTTACCCGGAATCATGTTTACGTCCTGCTTTTCAGAACGCTGGCCGCTCAGGTCTTGTGCCTGAGTGCCCTGTGCAAATGCAGCCATCAGGAGGGCTGCCATCAACATTTTTCTAGTCATAATGAATAGTTGGTTTAGGATTTATTTTTATTAAATTTTATATATTTACAAAAGCTTTTGCCCTTACAGGGCGCTTTGCTGATTGCCATTATAACCCAGGGTGTTGCCCTGGGCTAGGAGCTTCTGCCCTTTCAGGGCGTGCTGCTTCTAGAGCTTTGAGTCTTCAGGGCGTGTGGGGCATTTCCCTAGAAGTGAAAGACACTTTCTACATTTTTATTCGTCTGTTCTGCAAACTTTTCTTCGCTCACGTTGTAGGCTTTTGCCAAGGTTTTAAGTACTTCTACCACGAAGGCGCTCTCATTGCGCTTTCCGCGATATGGAACGGGAGCCATGTATGGAGAGTCGGTTTCCAAAACAATGCGGTTCATCGGAACCACGGCAGGGAGGTCTTCACGCAAATGACTGCTCTTGAAGGTAGAAACTCCACCGATGCCCAGCACGAAGTTATCGAACGAGAGGAGTTCCTCTGCCTCCTTCTGATTGCCGGTAAAGCAATGGAACACGCCGCCCGGCAGGTCTTTCTGATACTGTCTGAGCAGATGCACCATCTCGTTCTGTGCCTTGCGGCAATGAATCATCAATGGCAAGCGGGTCTCTATCGCCCACTTCACCTGTTCCTCAAAAGCCTCCAGCTGCTCATGCTCGAACTCACGGCTCCAGTAATAATCCAGTCCTACCTCGCCCACAGCGATAAAGTCAGAAATCAGTGGAGAATCAGCCGTCTGCCCAGCATTTCCCGTCATGCGATGCTCCTCCAGTATCTTCCGGAGTTCAGCCAGCTGCTCCTTCCAGTCTTCCTTCACCTCTTCAGGATGCAAGCCAATCATAGGATAGGCGTAGCCCGGATATTCCCGGCTCAGAGCCAGCACAGCGTGCGTAGTCTTCACATCGATGGCAGGCAGGAACACCTTACCTACCCCCGCTTCTTTAGCTCGGGCGAAAGCCTCCGCCCTATCCTCATCAAATTCTTCCGCATCAAAATGCGTATGTGTATCTATTACTTTGAACATTGAACTTTGAAATTAGTACTGTCGCTTCATCATTTTCTGAGCATACTTTGCCAATTCCTCCTTACGCTCAGCAGGCACATTCACGGCATCCAGATACTTCTTGCTCTGCTCGAAATAATAAGCTATCTTATCCTGCGCCATTTTGTCGATACCAATCTCGTTGTAGAGACGGGTAACGGCAGCCACCTTCTCCTTGCGGTCGAACTCCTCGGCATCCACCCACTTCTGCAGTTCTGCACGCTGAGCATCGTTGGCATGGTTGAAAGCATTGATGAGCATATACGTCTTCTTGTTGGATGTGATATCGCCACCAATCTCCTTACCGAACACCTTGGTATCGCCGTAAACATCGAGGTAATCATCCTGCAACTGGAACGCCAATCCGATCTGCTCGCCAAACTTATACAGGTTCTCTGCATCCTCATCAGAAGCATCGGCAAGGATTGCACCCATCTTCAAGGCACAAGCCAGGAGTACGCTGGTCTTGAGGCGGATCATCTCGATATATTCCTCCTCCTTCACATCATTACGGTTTTCAAACTCCATATCAAACTGCTGACCTTCACCAATTTCCAGGGCAGTGGAAGTAAAGAGCTTCAACACCTTGGCAAGATGCTTTTCATCACATTGAGCCATACGCTCATAAGCCAGAACGAGCATGCTGTCGCCCGAAAGGATTGCCGTATTGGCATCCCATTTCTTATGAACCGTTTCATGACCGCGACGCAAATCAGCATTGTCCATCAGGTCATCATGCAGCAAAGTATAGTTATGATAAGTTTCCAGGGCAACGGCATTCATCAGAATCTTCTCAGGATTGTCCTTGAAAAGATTGTAGCCCAGAAGCATGAGCGTAGGACGAATACGCTTGCCACCCATAGAAAGAACGTATCTGATAGGCTCATAAAGAGACTTTGGCTTTCTTTCGTAAGGCAAATTAGCCAGAAACTCATTTACCATGCTTAAAATTTCATCTGCTGTCTTCATAATAATGTATAATTTATAATGTATAATTTACAATGAACAATTTATAATTTATAGCTGGAACACTACCGGGATGGCAATCATCGTGCGACAGACCTTGCCTTTATCGATGCCCGGTTTCCACTTCGGCATCATCTTCATCACCCTCAAAGCCTCGTTGTCGAGCAATGGATCTACCGAAGTGCTTACCTTGATATTGGCAACACTTCCATCCTTGTTTACGATAAAGGATACCACTACGGTTCCCTGAATCTTACTCTTCTGGGCAGCTACAGGGTACTTCAGATTCTTGGTAAGCCACTGCATGAAGGCAGACCAGCCACCAGGAAACTGCGGTATCTTCTGCACGACGGTCAGTTTGATAGGAGCCTCAGCTCCCGGATTCTCAATGGGAGTTTCAGGAACCGCTTCCTTCACCTCAGATCCATCCACTACACCCGAGCCGTCGCCGATAACCAGTTCGCTGGTTGTAGAACTGATTTTCTGCGGTGCCTTCTGAGTCTGTTGCTCGGCAGCCTTCACTTCCTGAGTAATTGACTTAGAAGCAGGAGCCGAAACAGCCTCTGCACTCACCATATCTTTCTGGTCGGGACGAGCCGACATTTCCAGATCCTGTGAGAGATCTTCCATCGATTCCGACAAGTCATCATCTCCCTGCTGACCTCTCTGATATTGGAGTCCTACGAAGATGAAAGTAAAAGCCAGCAGCAACCCCAGCAGAAAAAATGTAACCCGCTTATCTTCCAGTTGTGCGCTATTTGATTTCTTAATTTCCACAATAAAAACCGTTTAAAATCGTTATTTCCTACGAAAACATTGCAAAATTACTTCTTATTATTGAAAAAAGCAGTATCTTTGCCAAAGAATTAGAAAATTTAAATGAAAAAATATGTAATTTCCGCAATATTGACGCTTTTTGCGACAATTATTGATGCTCAAGAGAGCCAAACGGGGTATAATTTCCTTCGCTTGCCGGTGAGTGCCCATGCAGCTGCTCTGGGTGGCGACAACATCACCTTGATAGAAGATGATGAGGCACTCATATTCCATAATCCGGCTCTCCTGTCATCAGTAAACGACAAGACGGTCAATCTCAATTATATGAACTATATGTCGGGGGTGAACACTGCCTCGGCTAGTTTCAACCGTATTGTCAACGACAAGGCTTCGTGGGCTGTTTCGGCTCAGCTTGTTGACTACGGCAAGATGAAAGAGACGGATGAGAACAACATCCAGATGGGTGAGTTCTCGGCAAAGGACATTGCCGTTGCGGGTTACTTCTCTTATATGCTCGGTGAAAAGTTTGCGGGTGGTATTGCCGCCAAATTCATCACTTCGTATATTGGCGATTACAATTCTATCGCTGTGGGAGTGGATCTGGGCATCAACTATTACGACCCGGAAACGGAATGGTCGGTTTCATGTGCGGCAAAGAATCTGGGTGGACAGCTGAAAGCTTACGACAATGAATATGAGAAGATGCCGATCGACCTGCAGTTGGGTGTGACGAAACGCTTCGCCAACGCACCATTCAGGGTATCAGCCACACTGGTCAACCTGAACCATTGGGACAGCAGTCTTCGTGATCATGCCGTAGTAGGTGCCGACATTCTGCTTTCGGAGAGCCTGTGGATAGGTGCCGGCTACAACTTCCGGAGAGCCAACGAGATGAAAATCAGCACCTCAGAAGATGAGGAAAGCAGTCATGGAGCCGGTTTCTCTGTGGGTGGCGGTATTAACCTGGAGCGCTTCCATCTGAACGTTGCCTACGGCAAATATCACGTCAGTAGCAACAGTCTCATGCTGAACGTAAGTTACAGATTATAAATTATACATTAAAGTTAGTTCGAAATTATGAAGAAAATAACAATAGCAATAGACGGATACTCTTCTTGCGGTAAGAGTACGATGGCAAAGGATCTTGCCAAGGAAATAGGTTATGTTTATGTAGATACGGGCGCCATGTACCGCTCGGTAACCCTCTATGCGCTGCGTCATCAGCTCTTCGAAGCAGATGGAGCCGTAAAGACTGAAGAACTGCAGAAGGAGATGAAGAACATCAGTATCTCATTCAAGTTTAATGCAACAACCGGTCGCCCAGACTGCTATCTGAACGGCGAACTGGTAGAAAAGGAAATCCGTTCGTTAGAGGTTTCCAACCACGTTAGCCCGATTGCCGCCGTTCCTTTCGTCAGAGAGGCGCTGGTAGAACTGCAGCAGAAGATGGGCGAAGACAAGGGTATCGTGATGGATGGTCGCGATATAGGTACCACCGTGTTCCCTAATGCCGAACTGAAGATTTTCGTAACAGCCAGTTCACAGGTGAGAGCACAGCGCCGTTTCGATGAACTGAAGGAGAAAGGAATGCCAGCCGACTTCGATGCGATTCTGAAGAATGTAGAGGAGCGCGACTATATCGATAGCCACCGCGAGACTTCCCCACTCAGAAAAGCAGATGATGCCATCACGCTCGACAACAGCAACATGACCATTTCTGAACAGAAGGCATGGCTGATGGAACAATATCAAAAAGCAATAGCAGAATAAGCTACAGAGAAGAGACTGCCGGGTTATTAATGCAAAAATACGTTAAATATGCTACTTTTGCCGATAAATTTATTTTATTCGATGAAAAGATTTGGAAAAAAAAACTCCAATTTAGTATCTTTGCAACCATATTAACAAGGTAGTAATGATATAGATTATAAATTTTGAGTTAATTACTGTTTTTTGAAGGTGATAGGTCTTCGGGAGAAGATTTATCACCTGTTTTATTTTCAGACAGTTTATAAAAGATAAACCCACTTGACGTCGTGAAACACGACACCAAATGGGTTAACTGATTAATAACCAATATATTAAGTTTTTCAACCAACGATAAAACTATCCTCTACCCATATACGGTGAAACACCGTACCAAGTATATCAAGTAGCTGATAATCAATATTTTAACTCTTATTACAAAAGAGCAGAGTTTTCCTTGATAATCTTATCCTTGCACTCTTCCATCAGCCACTTCGGCGTACTGGTAGCACCACAGATACCTACCGTTTCCACATCCTTGAACCAGTTCATATCTATTTCGTCAGCACTTTCTATCTGGTAGCTGTTGGCATTCACGCTCTTGCATTCCTTGAAAAGCACCTTGCCGTTCGAACTCTTTCTGCCACTCACAAAGAGGATGACATCATGCTTGCTGGCAAAGGCAGCGATGTTAGGCATGCGGTTAGCCACCTGACGGCAGATGGTATCGAAACTCTTGAAGACAGCGCCCTCAACAATATGCTCCTGGCAATATTCGATGATGCGGTGGAACTCATCGAGACTCTTGGTAGTCTGGGAGTAAAGATAGATATCTTTAGAGAAATCCAGCTGACCGGTTTCCTTCAGCAGCTTCACATCCTCAAACTTCTCTACCACGATGGCATGACTCTCCGTCTGCCCCACCAGTCCGAGCACCTCAGCATGCCCGTTCTTGCCGAAAATCACGATCTGTGCCTCCGGATTGTTGACATACTGCTTCTTGATGCGGCGCTGCAACTGGAGCACCACAGGACAGGTAGCATCGATGATTTCAATGTTGTTTCGCTCAGCAAGGGCATAAGTTTCAGGCGGTTCACCATGAGCACGGAGCAAGACCTTTACGCCCTGCAGTTCCTCCATCTGCTCATGGTCTATCGTGATGAGTCCCGCTTCATGCAGGCGCTCCACTTCCATACCGTTATGCACAATATCGCCCAGGCAGTAAAGTTTACCGCCCTTAGCCAACTCCTCTTCAGCTTTCTTGATGGCAGTGGTTACGCCAAAGCAGAACCCACTGCCGTTATCTATTTCTATCTGCACGATATTCATTTTTAAATCATTGTACATAAATCTTCACCACCACCTTAGCATGGTCAGGGTCATTCGTAATTATGAGGATACGAGGGTGTCTGACACGCGATTTCTTCAAGTCGGCAGCCACAGCCGTCACCTTCATCTTAACGGTCTCTCCTGGCTGAATCTTACTCTTCTTCAGTTTCACCTGCAAGCCCATCGTAAACATCTGCATGCTGCGGATATCCAGTTCCGACTTACCCTTATTGGTAATCAGAATCTCACCCTTCAGCTTCTTCTTTCCATTGAAACTACCCAGATTGAGATCGGTGGCAGACATCTCTATCTTCGGAGCCAGTGCCTTCTTGGCTGGAGTCATGTTTTCGAAACCAGGAAGAAGAACGGCTGATACCACGATTTCCTTCTCAGGCGCAATCTTATCGCCAGGACGCTCACCGAGATAAACCGATGTCTGGTTCAAGCCCAGGTCGCGCAGTTTCTTGGAATCCAGCACGAAACTGATTTCGGCAGAATGACGCGGAGCCACCTTGGAAGGCGATACGAAAGCATGAAGATAGGATGGCAGATGCATCACTACCGGCTCCAGCACTTCGTCGGTAGGATTGAAGATATGAATGCGCTGAACCGGACGGTCGCCACGGTTCACGTCATCAAACTCCACCTCCTGGGCATCACTCTTGATGACACCCAGCATCTCATCGTAAGAACCAGCGAAATCTACTACACTGCCCACTACCTTTCCCCTCATAGAGAGGATGAACGGCTCTTCATCCGCATTGGTATAGAGGCAAACCTGCTTGGTGAAAGTACCCATCTGCTTGGCATCGTATACCGCCTTGATGACGAAACTTTCGCCGGCAGCTATGCTCGTCTTCGGATAATCTACCTCCGTACATCCGCAGCTTTTCAATACATTGTTGATAACCAACGGCTTGTGCCCGTCATTCTTCAGCACGAATTCGGCAGTTACAGGCTTGTGGAACACCACCTGTCCGCAGTCTACCACCTCGTGCTGGGTTGTAATCTTCTGTGCTGATGCAGGCAGCGCCAACAGCGCTGAGAGCATCCATATATTCATCCGTTTCATACTATTCTATTTTAAATTATCAATCTATAAACTTTTAACTATCAATTATTAACTTTCAATTCATAGGTCTCTGTGCGGCCACCAAATTCCGGACTGTAGGTACACTCAGCGATACAAGTTCCGCTCTGATAGTCGCCCTTTCTATCCACGTAATACTCCATTTCTACGATGTGCTTACCTTTAGATAAACGATCGAAATAGAAATTTGTTGCATGGTCTCTTGGAGAAACATAGCAGCCTATGCTCCACTGATAACCGCTCAACTGGTTAACCGGCTCCAGGCATGCCGCACGCTTATCCGTAATCTGCACAAAGTCGTAGTCGCGGTCGGCGGTGATGATGAGCGTTACCTTCACCTTCTCGCCTACCTGCGCATTGCCCTTGCTCTCAGATTCGGCTGGAACGATGACACGGCGCACCTTGATGCCCGACTCCATGGAACCGATTTCGCTGATAGGCTGCTTAAACTCTGCATAGACAGCTCCCCAGCTGGTATAATCGCTCTTTTTGTCGATGCTCAGCTTAGATGCCTTGCCCGGTCTTTCGGTCTTCACATAGCCCAAAGTAGTGGAATCCTGCGGCATCGGCAGCAGCTTGCCATCCAGTTTCAGCACAGCATTCTCAGCCTTCCTGCTCCAGTTGCTCTCATTGCCCTTCATAAAGGCGTAGACGGCATCCACGGTGTTCACCGGCGTATCCCAAACCTGGGTGCGTTTCGACATCAGGAGCCAGCGCTGCAGTTCCTCGATGGTCTGCTTGTCGTTCGGCTTCAGCATCTGCATCGCCTCTATCACGGATACCTGGGTAGGAATCTTATAGTTTCTCCAGCTGTAGAGTGCCTTGCGGGTATCGTAGTAGCGGCCCATCTCCTCGCGGTAAACGGCATATTCGTTCACGCTCTGCAGATATTCGCCTGCCTTCTCGCGGTAAGCAGCATTCTGCTGGCTGTTTCTGGCGAGTACCACGGCAGCACGCGCCTTGCCATAGATGGAGAAATCACCGGTCATCTTCGACATCTTGTCCAAGAGATAAGCCTTATCCTGCTCCAGATTCTGCTTCATCTTTCTGCCATCCACCGAAAGGATGTAGAGATAATGCAGCGCCTGTTCGCTAGGATTCACCTTCTGCTTTTTCTCCTCCTGCTTCTTCATTTCTCTTACTTCCTGTGCTGTTTGCCAGGAGAGATAATCGATGGCGGAAGTCAGCATCCGGGCGGTTGATTTCTGCACACCTGCGATGGCATTCAATCGAACCATCATTTCGGCTACCGATGTAGTCATATACCGGCTGCCCTTCATTCCCTTCCACCAGGAGAAGGAACCGTCAGGGTTCTGCAACTTCTTCAGCTTCTCCACCTGATTCTGCAGGCGGATGCTCTCCTGAGTGAGATTTTCCAGCGAGAGATGCTTCTGTACATGGTTTGTGATAGTATTGGCATAGATGGCAGACATCAGCGAGATGGCGTCCTCCTCATCCGGATTACTGATGGCTGGCAGCGCCTTCACCATCAGCCAACTTGGGTTATTGGTGTACTCGATGGTTACCTTTGCCTCTTCAGCGCCCTTCGCCTGCTTGCCCTCCTTGTTCAGGAAGAGTTTGCTCAGGTCGAAGCTCTGCTCACCCTTCTGATGCAGGGTGATAGGCAGGGTGTTCACCACGAGTTCACGGTTGCTCAAAACCGGCAGATAGTGCTGTTCACCATCGCTGTAGCCATTACCGGCAGCCACCACCTTATTAATATATACGCCTTCTTTCAGTCCCTGGACATCAAAGGAGATGGTAGCAGAGCCCTCGGCATCGATGCAGTAGTTCTGCGTCTTCTGCCAAACCACCTTGTTGGTCTCCGGGTCGAGAATCTGCATACGGGTGTTGCCGCTCACCTTCTTGTCGGAAGTATTGAAGAGTTTCACCACGATGGTGCTCTTATCGCCCTCACGCAGGAAGCGAGGCATGTTAGGCTGCACCATCACGGTCTTCTGAGCCACAGCCTCATCCACCAGCAAACCGTTGCGCATCTCCTTGTCATGAGCCAATCCCATGAACTTCCAGGTAGTCACGCTCTCCGGCAGGGTAAACCTGATGGCTACGTTGCCATCGTTGTCGCTCTCCAAGGCAGGATAGAAGAAGGCGGTCTCGTTCATATTCTCACGCACCTGCACCTTGTCGAGGAATTGTCTTGCATCTGAGCCAGAACCACCGGCAAACTGCGGCATCTCCTCTACTACATCAAAAACCTTGTTGGCAGATGGAGCAGCCGCTCCGACACGGGTCATTTTAGAGCTGCGAATCCAGATGCCTTTCGCTTCTTCTCGAACCACCTCGTCTTTCACCGAAGAATGCTTTTCTATACGAACAGCCTCAACGGTTCCGCCAGAGGAACGTTCCAGCTTGCTCAATTCCTCCGCTTGCATATAACCATTATAGCTAAAGAATTTGCCATCAAACTTATCTACATCCAGTTGTTTCTGGTCAAAATATTTAGTAGGATAAACACCCAATAAATCCATCTTATAATACCACAGATTACTCGTCCAGTAGCAGCTTGGCAACCATTGGCTGAATCCGAGCGACATTTTCCAGGAATGCGGGGCTATCTGGTCGAGCGACTTGTCATAGAGTACGCTCATCAGCTGCGCCTTGGCTGGCTTGCCGTCAGGGGTGGTAATCTTCAGCGTCCACTCCTCCTTCTGTCCAGGGGTCAGACGGTTGCGGAAGGTCTTCCAGGCGATATCCAGTTTCTTCTCAGGCAAAGGACGGGCGATGCTCATCATTCGGGTATAGCACTTACCTTGCTTCACGAAACTATAGTTCAGTACGATGCCCGACGCATATTCCTCCTTGTAGGTGAAAGGCAGAGTCACGATGCTGTCGCCCAACTCCCAGGCGCCTTTCTCCAGCAGTTTGTTGCCGGCGATGATGGAATATACGATGTGCGCTCCGTTCTCCGAAGAGCCCACCTGGATATAGACCGGCTTGCCATCACGAGGGAAAGTCTTCGCCGTCTGATAATACCATTCGGTAGTTGGCTCCACCGGATGGGTATCCTTCATGCTGAAAAGGGTGAATTTCTGCTGCAGGGTGTCCTGTCCGCAGATTGCCTCAAGCTGATGAACGCCAGATTTCCAAACGAGGGAAGAAGAGGCAGAAGCAGCATATTCCTTGATAGAAACCGGTGCATTCGCCTCGGCATCCTTCCATTCGCCCTTATCAATGCGATATTTCAACCTACTAGAAATCGGCATACCACTGGCATTGCGGTAAGCGAAGGTCACCGTCTTCAGACTGTCTGTTTCGATACGCTTAGGAAGATTCACCGTGAGGATGGTTGGCTTGGTGCCCAGAGGCAGACTCATCACGCCCTCGTGGCTCTCGCCGCTGATGTCGGTAACGATGGCTGAGACCTCGAAGTTGAAGAAACGGGCGATGCGCATGAACTCGCTCATATCAGCCTCGTCTTTTCCTGACAAGGAAGCCTCCAGCGGAATTTCCACATCGAAGGTTCCGTCCTCACGAGTCACGCAACTGTCTGTCTTTACCAGCTGTCCGGCAGAGCCTGCGCCCCACCACCAAAGCTGGTTTCTGCGAGTCACCTGATACTCCACCTTGGCACCCTGCACAGGCACACCAGAGTAGGTCTTGGCTGTAGCCTTCACCACTACAGTATCGCCCCAGTTATATTTCTCATTCACCTTCGGGAAGGTAATCTCGAAGGTTGGACGCTTGTATTCCTCCACTCTTACATATTTTGTTACCGTTCCATTCACGGAGATGAAATACAGTCCCGTCTGTCCCTCCTTCGGCAATTCGAAATCTACGGAAGCCGTACCGTATTCATCGGTAGTAGCCTTCTGCTCAGCCACCTGCTTCCCGTTAGCATCTCGCAGGATAAAATTCAGTTCCATGCTCTTGCCAGGCACACTGGCATCCAAGCCCTTCTTCACGATGTAGGAAATGGCTGAGGCATGCACGGTCTGACCCGGGCGATAGATGCTGCGGTCGGTAAACAGCTGATGTTTAATCTTGTCATCCTTCTGTTCGTAATAGCGGGTGCGAGAAAGATAGATATCCTTGGCAGGCGTAAACTTGTCATTGCTGGTGGAAATCAAGACGTTTCCATCCACATTCTTGAAGTAAGCCTCGCCGTTCTCATCGGTAGTCAAGCGAGCATGAACCAGTCTCTTCCACTTGCCCGTCTTCACATCATAATCCCTGTCATAGAGCATGATTTTCGCACCCGGTACAGGCTGTCCATCGGTAGCATTCACCACTACATAGCGATGTTTGTCATCAGGCAACTGCTGGATCATCACCGCCAGATTGCTGACATAGAAGAGTTCTCGCTGCGGAGCGATGCCGGTATTATCCGAAGTCACCTCCATCAGATAGGCACCCAGTGGCAGATTGCCACCGATTTCGATGGAATCCTTCACCGTTTCATAATCCGGCCGACCGTAGTAGTCGCGGCTAAAATCCTTCTGATGCAGCTTCGTAGTCTTCTTCAGGAGCATCTTATAGGTAGCCTCATCCTGCGCATTATAATCGTTATCTGCCGTAATATTGAGGCGGGAGATGCTGATTTTCAGGTTCTGGAGATTACGCACATCCAGCTGCACCCAAACCTTCTCCCCAGGTCGCAATACCTGCGGCATATCCTTCACCCGGAACATCGGTTCGGTAAGTCGCTTCTGCGCATTTCTCAGTTCGTTCATTCTCGACCATTCACCCCAGCGGCTCAGCGCATAGTTGATATAGTTGAGCTTATCCTGCGGTTTGGCATCGGTAGCACCTTCCATGAAGCGGAAATGCTCCACGGCAAGTTCGCCTGCCTCCGGAATATCCTGATAAATCTGGATGAGCGAGTCGATGGTCTGCAGATACTTCGATTTCTTCACCTCTCTCACGTCGTCCTGGCGGTATTTCTCGATGAGCTTATAGGCACAGAGACAAGCCGCCCCCCGATTGCCCACCTTATTATAATAGGTGTACAGCTGCAGATACGCCTCCTTGCTGTCTGCCTCGAATCCGATGAGATGCAGCAAATCATTCTTGAAGGAACTTCCGTCCACCCCTTTTAGAGTCAGCGGCACATACTCAGTAGAAGCATGCTTGGCAAGAAGCTCTGGGTGCGCCATCGCTTTTTTGAAGAAATCCTGGCTCTTCTTCAGGTTTACCTTTCGCTGACTTTGATAATAAGAAGCATCCTCCCTTTGTTCCAAAGAAGCCTCATCCACTTCTATTCCATACGGATTATCATGATATACCTTGCCGAGCACAGCATATCTCACCGCTTTCAGCATCGGGTCATTTGTCTTCAAAGCTTCAGCCTCCATCCGCTTCACATTCGGCGTCAGTGAGTCTGCAGAAATCTCTTTCCAGAGCATCACCTGCCTCATCTCAGCCGCCAGCAGCTGACCGTAGTCTTTAGCCGCAGAAGCCTTGGCGATGATTTTCTTCATCACCGCGATTTCGCTCTTAGGCTGGTCCTTCTGAGCATTGATTTCAGCTTGCTTCCACAAGTTGTCGTATGTCTGAGCCGCTACCTGCATTGTAGCAAAGAGGGCTATCAGAAGTGATAAAATGTTTCTTTTCATAAGCCAACTATATAAAATGTTTATAGAATGATGATAATCATCAAACTTTTCATTGCAAAAATACAAAAAAAAACTGTTTTCTAACCCCGAAACTTAAACTTTTTACTATCTTTGCACCAAAATAGTATATTTTACCAAGAAATAACATTAAAAAAACAATGGCAGAAAAAAAGTATGGTCATTTTGATGACGCCAATCGCGAATACGTGATTACTGACCCAAAGACCCCATGGCCTTGGATCAATTATTTGGGTAACGAGGATTTCTTCTCGCTCATCTCAAACACAGCAGGTGGTTATTCCTTCTACAAGGATGCCAAGTTCCGTCGCATCACCCGTTATCGCTACAATGGTGTGCCGATGGATAACGGCGGTCGCTATTTCTATATCAAAGATGGCGATACCGTATGGAACCCGGGATGGAAACCTTGCAAGACACCACTCGACAGCTACGAGTGCCGCCACGGCATGAACTATACCCGCATCACGGGCAGCAAGAACGGCGTGGAGGCGAGTGTGCTTTTCTTCGTACCGCTCCATACATGGGCTGAGGTGCAGAAGATGACGCTGAAGAACCAGACTGAGGAGGTGAAGACCCTCAAAGTGTTCTCCTTTGCAGAGTGGTGCCTCTGGAATGCTGCTACCGACATGGAGAACTTCCAGCGCAACTTCTCTACGGGCGAAGTAGAGGTAGAAGGTTCTACCATCTATCACAAGACCGAATATCGTGAGCGCCGCAACCACTATGCTTTCTACACAGTGAATACCGAGATTCAGGGCTACGATACCGACCGCGAGAGCTTCATCGGACTCTATAACGAGTTTGCCGAGCCTGAGGCTGTGATGGAAGGCAAGCCACGCAACAGTTTTGCCCACGGCTGGAGCCCTATCGCATCTCATTATATCGAGGTTACCCTGCAGCCAGGCGAGAGCCGCGACCTCATCTTCCTGCTGGGCTATGTGGAGAACGAGCAGGACAAGAAGTTCAGCGCCAAGAAGGTAATCAACAAGGAGAAAGCTCATCAGCTTATCGCCAAGTTTGATACCACCGAAAAGGTGGATGCTGCCTTCGCAGAACTCAACCAGTACTGGGATAACCTGCTGAACATCTTCACCGTGAAGAGCGGCAACGACAAGTTAGACCGCATGGTAAACATCTGGAACCAGTATCAGTGCATGATCACCTTCTGCATGTCGCGTTCGGCTAGTTTCTTCGAGAGCGGCATCGGTCGAGGCATGGGCTTCCGCGATTCCAACCAGGATCTCGTAGGTTTCGTTCATCAGATACCTACCCGTGCCCGCCAGCGCATCATCGATATCGCCAGCACCCAGTTCCCAGACGGTGGCTGCTACCACCAGTATCAGCCGCTCACCAAACGTGGCAACAACGATATCGGTGGCGGTTTCAACGACGACCCTTGCTGGCTCATCTTCGGTACCGTAGCCTATATCAAGGAGACGGGCGACTTCTCTATCCTCGCTGAGCAGGTGCCTTTCGACAACCAGCCAGGCACAGAAGTAAGCCTCTTCGAGCACCTCAAGATTTCGATGAACCATGTTATCAACAACCTGGGTCCACACAAGTTGCCACTCATCGGAAGAGCCGACTGGAACGACTGTCTGAACCTGAACTGCTTCTCCTGGGACCCTAACGAGAGTTTCCAGACCACCGAAAACAAGGGCGAAGGAAGCAAGGCAGAGAGTCTGATGATAGCCGGTCTGTTCGTGGTTACCGGCAAGGATTATGTGGCTCTGTGCAAGCAGCTTGCCAAGGAAGCTTTGGAAAGCAAGGATGGCGAAATAGCCGGTCTTGCAGAGGAAGATTATTTGACAGAATCCGAGCGCATGCAGCAGGCTGTAGATGAGATGAACGAGGCTGTGAAGCAGCATGGATGGGACGGAGAATGGTTCCTCCGCGCTTACGATTTCTTCGGCAACAAGATTGGTAGTGATGAGAACGAGGAAGGCAAAATCTTCATCGAGAGCCAGGGCTGGTGTACGATGGCTGGTATCGGTCTGGAAGAAGGACTCTGCGATAAAGCACTGGACAGCAGTAAGAAACGACTGGAATGCGAGCACGGACTGGTGCTGAACAACCCAGCTTACACCACCTATCATGTAGAAATGGGTGAGATTTCTTCTTATCCTGAAGGTTACAAGGAGAACGCCGGTATCTTCTGCCACAACAATCCTTGGGTCATCATCGGAGAGACTGTAGCCGGTCGAGGCAACGATGCCTGGAGCCATTATACCAAGATTCTGCCTAGCTATGTAGAGGAAAAATATCAGACACTTCACAAGGTAGAGCCTTACGTAAACTGCCAGATGGTAGCCGGTAAGGATGCAGCCAAACCGGGCGAAGGAAAGAACTCCTGGCTCACCGGTACAGCGGCATGGATGTGGTATACAGTATCAGAATTCATCCTCGGCATCAAGCCAGATTATGAAGGTTTGCTCATCGATCCTTGTCTCCCAAGCACCGCTAAGGAGTATGAGGTAACCCGCAAGTTCCGTGGTGGCGAATACCATATCACAGTAAAGAATCCTAGCGGAAACCAGAAGGGCGTGAAGCAGATTACAGTGGATGGCACTCCTATCTCAGGCACCATCATTCCTTGCTCTGAAGGCAAGCATGAAGTAGTGGTTGAGATGTAAATCAGCCAGATTTTATCAAGTTACGATTTGAAAGTTCAATGTAACGAAATTCTTTTCATACCCATGCCCCCTGTTTTAGGGGGTATGGGTATCACAATAAACACTTGACGCCCTATTTTAGGGCGTCAAGTGTTTTATTTATCTGATAATCTGATACTTATCTTTTAATATAAGCACATATTCAACAGTATCAAGAGTAAGATTCTAAGTCTCTATCATTGACTCAGTTCCTCAATAACTCAGTTCCTCAGTTTTTTCCTAGGGGGTATATAGCCCTTATAGTTCAAAGTTGTTTTAAATTGTTATATATTATATATTATTATATATATATATATATTATATATATATAATAAACTTCTAAATAAAGACAAAAGTGAAGGGTCAGAGAAAAACTGAGGAACTGAGTTATTGAGGAACTGAGTCATTGCAGTAAAAACATCATAATCCTCGTAAACACCTGATTTACTGCTTAACTCTATACTTTAAGAGAACAAAGCTATGAGTTGTCACCCATAAAACTATGAGTTGTCACCCGCAAAACTATGAGTAAGGAAGTTTAACTACTTTCAATCTGAAAGCATAGTTCAAACATTTCCTTATCACACCCCCAAACTTGGCAGTATCAGAGAAAAGTTGTATCTTTGCACGGAATTCCATCCATTCCATCCATACCGCTCCTTCCATGCCATCCCCACAACTCCTTCCGCCCAGCTTCAGCACGCGTCTCTCCATCCGAAGTATTAAAAGGAAAAAGATAAAAAAGGTATGGCTTTTCGAGTTATTTTTTGTACTTTTGCAGCCGATAACGCATTTTGCGAACAAAACAGGATTCTTTAAAGAAAAGAAAGGAAATAACAATGAAGAAAATATTATACTTTGTGGCAGCCCTGGCTGCTGCATCCTTTATCACTACGATGGGTACCAGCTGCAAGTTTGCACCCGACCAGCATGACGGCGACACGGTAGCTGCCAGCGAGTTTTACCCGATAGATACCTCTGCGGCTCATGCCAAGAAGATGGCGAAGATTGCTGCCATCAAGAACGGAAAAGACAGTGTAGGCATCTATTATGTGGGCAGCAACTCTACCAAAGACCTCATCGAGCTCGTATCCTATCCTTCACGCCGCGACACGATGATGTACAGCAAGACCCGACACATAAAGGTGAAGGGCAATGCCGACATCAACCACGTGGTTCGTGTAGACTTCTATCTGCATAACGGCAAGGATTCGCTGGTGAAGTATGTTGAGGAAGTGAATTTCAAATCACTTAATAGCCTATAAACTATCAACTAATCATAGAATCCCGGCTGCTTATACTCAATGCCCAGTTCATCATCTACTGTTGCGATGACACCCTGAATCTGCCCCATGGCAAACATACGGCCGAGGAGAGTGTAACCGGCATTGTGACCATGATTGCTCTCATCGAATACGCCACCAGGCTCATCAGTGAAGGTCATACCATGATCTACTCGCATTGGCAGACGACGACCGGAATTGCACTTGCCTTCCTGCTCAGCCTTCTCGAAGATGCGGCAAAGTTCAATGAGATGGCCGCGACCACCCAAGTGAGAAGCCTCTGTAAAGTTGCCGTTAGGGAAAATGTAGCAAGAGCGCAGATGAACAAAGTGAGTGCGGTCGGCAAACTGCTTCGCCATCGCCACACAGTCGTTGTGCTCGCCGGCAGAGAATGAACCTGCACAGAAAGTCAAACCATTGTGCTTGTTTGGCACTGCATCCAACATCCACTGGATATCCTCGGCACGACCGATGATTCTTGGCAAACCGAATACAGGATAAGGAGGATCGTCTGGGTGAACACACATATTGATATCGTACTCATCGCAGATAGGCATGATAGCCTCCAGCCAGTACTTCATGTTCTCCTGCAACTTCTTCTTGTCGATACCATCATAAAGCTTCAACAGGTCGCGGAACTTCTGGACAGGAGCTGAATCGCCCTCGCTGAAGTTACCCGATACGAAACCCTGGGTCTTGATGATGATGTTCTCTACCAAGGCATGATCCTGCTCTGGTGTAGAAGTCTTCTTGATTTCATCAGCCTCAGCCACGAGGTCTCTGCCCCACTTGTGCTCCTTAGAGAACTCAGCCCAATCCTCACGAGCGCCTTCACGCTGCAGGATATAGATATCAAAGTAGGCAAACTCACCCCAGTTCATATAGAGGTTGTTGGCTCCGTTAGGATTCTCGTGTGCCAAATCGGTACGAGCCCAGTCCAAAACAGGCATAAAGTTGTAGCAGATGCATTTGATGCCTTCCTCGCCCAGGTTGCGGAGACTTTCCTTGTAAACCTCAATCTGATGATCACGGTCAGGACCGCCATATTTCAGGGTTTCAACCACAGGCAAAGACTCTACCACGCTCCATTTCATACCGTAAGACTCGATGTACTCCTTGAGTTCATGAATCTTCTCGCGTGTCCAAACCTCGCCCAGAGGAACATCGTGCAATGCGGTAACAATGCCCTCAACACCAATCTGCTTCAACTGTGCAAGTGTAATCTTATCTTTCTTGCCAAACCAGCGCCATGTTCTTTCCATATATATATTATAATGTATAAGTTTAAAAATGAATTATCTTGCAGAAACATATTTATGCAATGTCTGTCTTACGGCACCCTTACCGGCGAAGAGTTCCTTCACCATGCCCTCAATCTGCTCACCGAAGCCAGCCTCATAGAGATCAAGACCGAACACATCCTTGCGGGAATAGAGATTCTTCAGGCAAGAGTAGTCCTGATCAGCCTTGCCTACTTCAAGAGGAGCTACGATGGCCTGCAGTTCTGCCAACAATGGGTCGGAAGATGGCTCGAATGGCTTCAGGTTATCATCCAATGCCTTGAGATAACGGGCATAACCTGCTAATACCAAAGGAATCAACACGAGATTGCTCACGTCGAGACCACGGTCGATATACTTCTTGATAGTCTCACCGAAACGGATAGAGAGCTTCTGACTGGTATCAGTAGCGATACGCTGAGGAGCATCCGGCATGAAAGGATTAGGCAGACGCTTGTTGATTACGGTGCCGATAAACTCGTATGGGTTCAATACGCCTGGGTCGGTAACCACCGGCATCGCCTCGATATAACCGATCTTCTGGATAAAGGCACGCAGGTCCTCATCCGCCATCTCTGCAGAAATCAAGGTATAGTCGAGCATGCAACCATAGATAGACATCGCTGTATGGAGAGGGTTCAGACAGGTGGTTACCTTCATGGTCTCAACCTCATCTACAGTCTTGCGGGTGGTATAGAGCGCACCGCCCAACTCCAATGGCGGACGACCGTTGGTATAAGTATCCTCGCAAACGAGATACTGCACTTCCTCGGCATTTACGAAAGGAGCGGTGAAGGTATGCTTCTCGGTGATAATCGTATTGTTATCCTCGAAACCATCCTCAGCGAGCATCGCCTGTACCTTCTCGTGTGGACGAGGAGTAATCTTATCAATCATAGACCAAGGATAGGTAATCTTGCTGCTGTCATTGATATAATCTACGAAACCAGCCTCTACGATGCCATCCTGTGCCCAACGCTCAGCATAAGCCTTTACGCCAGCCTTAACATGGTCGCCGTTGTGAGAACAGTTGTCGGTAGACTGAAGAGTAAGTGGCAACTTGCCTGCCTTATAACGCTCATAGAGAAGAGCGGTAAGCTTACCCATAGCAAATACTGCATCGAGACCACGTGCCAGATCGGCATCATTGAAAGAATATCCCTTCTCGGTGATGGTGAAAGTTACCATCTGCAGACTTGGTGCCTGGAAAATCTGGACCAATCGTGCCCAGTCCTCACCAAACTGCTTATCCGCCTTGAGGCTTTCTGTGATAGAAGCGATGACCTTCTTCTCGATGGTGCCGTTGCTCTGGAGGCTGACGAGAAGAGAGAGATTATTGTAAGGGCGATAAGCCTTGTCGATAATTTCGTAGTCGAAGCTTTCTGCTACGATGACACCACGGTCGTACTTACCGGTGTTGAGCGCATCGTTGAGGATAGCGGCAGGGAACGCACGGAAGATGTTACCTGCACCAAAGTGAACCCAAGTAGGCTCGTCGTGAGTCTTCTTAGCTACGGCTGCGATGTCATACTTAGGAAGCTCATAACCCTTAGCTTCCCATTCTGCAGCATTAAAGCTGTCTGAAAGAATTTCGTTCAGTTTCATGATTAATAATTATTGATGTTGTTTTATGTAAATTTTAACCTTTTTATAAGCAATACAATGATTCCTTTTCTGTTGGGTCAGGGCAAAATTACGAATTTAATCTGAAATACCGCTCCTTTTTAGAGATTATTTTAAAATATTGAACAATTAGAAATGTTTCGGTAACAAAATATACTTTTCGCCCTGTTTCCCTTTTTACCGGTAGTAGACTATTTATATACACTTTACAGATTATCCAGTTCCTTGATCTGCTTTTTCGGTGTCACTCCAAGTCCCTTCAGGCTCTCTACCCTTCTCATCACATTGCCGGTGCCGTCATAGAGTTGCTTCTTTGCCTTATCAAAAGTACCCGAAAGACGGGTTATCAGATCACCCACACTCATAAAGGTATCTTCGAAGCCAGCCACCTTATCATACAGATCAGCAGCCGTCTTCACGATTTTCTCCACATTCTTGTTCTGCCGGTCATACTGCCAGAGATTATAGGCAAGCTGGAGTGCCATGAGCAGATTGCTTGGTGAGATGATAATAATCTTCTTCTGATAAGCATAACGGCTGAGATCCGGCTGCTGCTTCATCGCTGCGATATAGCTGGTCTCGTTAGGGATGAACATCAGTACGAAGCCGATGGCATCATCCACCAGTTTGGAATAGTCTTTGGCTGCCAGTTCATCGATGTGCTTTCGTACGCTCAGCGCATGTGCCTTCATCAGGCGTTCCTGTTCAGCCTCATCTTCAGCTGCCAGAGCATCGGAATAGGCGGTAAGCGAAACCTTGGAATCGATGACCACACTTCTGCCTTCCGGGAATCGGACGATGACATCCGGACGATAGTTCTTTCCCTCTTCATCTTTCGTATTCTCCTGAATGAAGAATTCCTCATCTTTACGAAGTCCGCTGTTCTCCAGGATGGTTTCCAGCACCATCTCACCCCAGTCGCCCTGCATCTTGCTGTCGCCCTTCAATGCCTTGGTCAGGTTGGCAGCATCGGAGCCAATCTTCTCGGTCTGCTCCTTCAGGTTCAGTACAGCCTGCTGCTGTTCCTGCTGGAAGAGTTTCATCGTTGCCTCGAAGGTGTTCTGCAGTTCCTTCTTGTTCACCTCGTTCTGGGTTTTGCTCTCCTCTACCGATTTCTTGAAATCAGCAAACTGTTCCTTGATAGGTTTCAGGAGTTCATCCATCTGCAGACGGTTGGTTTCCTGCAGAGCCGACTGCTTGGCAGCCAACTGCTCAGCCGCCACCTTCTGCTGTTCTATCGTCATTCGCTGCATTTCCTGCTTCAGACTCTCGAGTTTCTGTGCCCACTGCTGGTCGCTTTCCGCTCTGAGTTTCGCCGCATACAGCCGCTCGTTCTCCATTTGAGATTTCATTGATTGAACCTCAGAAGCATGATGCAGTTTTATCTGTTCGATGTTAGCCGCCAGCACTTGAGCTTTCGCTACGAGCTGGGTTTTCTCCTCTCCCGCACTTTTTGCTTCCATCAGTTTCCCCACGAAGAATCCGATGGCAAGCCCTATGATGATTCCAATTACTATTTCCATTTATCCTTGTTTTGAATGATTCTGTAAATCTGCAAAAATTATGATTTGCAAAAGTAATCATTTCAAGACATAACACCAAACATCATGGGGGATTCTTGTAGATATTTAACTCTTCTACATTTTAATATGCAAACAAAAAGAGCGCACCGCTATTGGCACGCTCTTTTCTTTAAATCATCTTTTAAATATACATTATCGGTTGGCAGTAGGCCACTGATAAGTATCAGTGCAATGGATATCAGCACTCTGGTCGGCAATCATCAACTTGAAATCGCCTTCCTCCAATCTCCATTTGCCATTCCAACCTACGAAGGCCAAATCGTCTGCCTTTAATTCAAATGTCACGGTCTTGGTCTCACCAGGCTGAAGTTCCACCTTGTCGAAGGCACGGAGACGACGGCCATCAGGCACAACACTAGCGATGAGATCGCTACTGAACAGGAGGACACTCTCCTTGCCTGCCACCTTTCCCGTATTCTTCACATCCACGCTCACCTTGATGATGTCGCCGTGGCGGAAATCAGACTGAGAAACCTTCAGGTTGCTATATTTGTAAGAGGTATAACTCAAACCATATCCGAAGCCCCACTGCTGGGTAATCTTCGCATTATAGTCGTAAGCACCTTCCATCGTACCCACCTCCTCACTCTTCTTGAAGTCATAGTTGGCGAGCGAATTGATTTCCTTAGGATAGGTGTAAGGCATCTTGCCACTGAAGTTTGACTTGCCCGATACCAGGTTTGCCAAAGCATCGCCGCCCATGTTGCCAGGGATAAGGATGTTGATGATGCCCTGTGCCAATGGTTCGATGTCAGCGATGAGACGAGGACGACCTTCATTCAGCACCAAGATGACAGGCTTGCCTGTCTGAGCCAAAGCCTTGACCAGATTACGCTGGTTCTCTGAGAGCCAAAGGTCGGTCAGGTTGCCCGGAGTCTCTGTATAGGAGTTCTCGCCAATGCAAGCCACGATGACGTCAGCATCCTTCGCTGCAGCCACTGCCTCCTGAATCTGAGGTTCGTTCTCCTCCCAGTATTTTCCCTTCTCATTATAGGTAACACCCTGGTTCAAGATAACATTCTCCTTGCCATACTCATTACAGAATGCCTCATAGATGGTATTGTACTTGCCGGCAAACTCATCAGCACGATGACCCTGCCAGGTATAGCTCCATCCACCGTTCAGACAACGCATCTGATTGGCATTAGGACCTGTAAGGAGAATCTTCTTGCCATGCTGCAAAGGAAGGATATTACCCTCGTTCTTCAGGAGCACCATACTTTCGGTAGCTCCCTCCAAGGCGAGCTTGGCAAACTCCTCACCACCAAACTTAGGATAATTCTTCAGTTTCTGGGTTGGGTTCTTGAAGAGGTCGAGACGGTACTTCATGCGAAGCACACGGCGACAGGCATCGTCGATGCGACTCATCGGAATCTTACCTTCCTTAACCAGTTCTACAAGATAGCCACAAGCATCGCAAGAATAAGGTTCCATAATCATGTCGATACCGGCATTGATAGCGATGCGGAGCGCATCCTTCTTGTCCTTTGCCACCATCTCACGAGTATAGAGATTGTTGATGTCTGCCCAGTCGGTGATGAGCACACCATCCCATCCAGTCTCTTCCTTCAGCCATCCTGTCAGGAATTCCTTGTTGGCATGCATCGGCACACCATTGACGGAAGCGGAATTCACCATCACGGTTAAGGCTCCAGCCTGCAGACCCGCCAGGAAAGGAGCAAAGTGCTTCTCTCGCAAATCGGCAGGAGAGATATAGGCTGGCGTACGGTCTTTACCGGTCCAAGGCACACCATAGCCCATGAAGTGCTTCATTGAAGTAGCAATGTGATACTGGTCGATGTTGTTTGGGTCCTCGCCCTGGAAACCATAGACCATCGCCTTGCCCATCTCAGAACTGAGGTAGCAATCCTCGCCAAAGTTCTCCCAGATGCGAGGCCAACGGGCATCACGACCGAGATCAACGGTAGGACTGTAAGTCCAAGGCACGCTCACCGCACGAGTCTCATAAGCGGTAGCCTCAGCCGAACGGCGAGCTATCTCACGATTAAAGGTGGCAGCCACATTGATGTTCTGAGGGAAGAGGGTTCCACCCTGTGTATAAGTAGAACCGTGGTTCTGGTCGAGACCGAAGACACAAGGGATGCCGATGCGCTTCATCGAGATCTTCTGAATCTGCGCGATGTACTTCTCCCACTGCTTAGCGGTTGGTGCGCAGGTATTTGGAGCGTTGAGGATAGAGCCAATCTTATAGCGGGAAAGGATAGAATCGGTCTTGTGCTCGTCGATATAGAACACACCATTCTTGTCGTTGGCACCAAAGAGGTCGGTCACCAATTCCATCATCTGACCTATCTTTTCCTCCAAGGTGAGTTTCTTCAAAGTTTGTTCTACCTGAGCCTCAATCTTAGGGTCGCTCTTGATAACCGGAACATTGGCACTGGCTGTATAAGCCAATGCCAACAATGAAATAGATAATAAAATTTTCTTCATAAACAGTAAAGGTTTGACACTTTATGATAAAAGCGGAAATCTTTCTAATATATTATTCAATAGTTACTTTATCTACATAATAGCCATGTCCCACACAGATGAACCCATCCTCGGCAGCCATCTTGTCGAGTGCATCCTGGGTCAACTCAAACTTCATGACATTGCCCTCACCAAACTCGTATGGAGAAGTCAAGTCGGTCCACCAGTCGGTGGCAAGCTTGATCTGATGGTAAGCATCGTCATCCTTCATCGAGCAGTAAACTCGGAGGATCTGCCCCTCCTTCCACTTAGCTACCTGGTCCTTGGTGATGAGGTTGAATTTCTTGTTAGGGTCATCATCTCCCAAGTCCCAAGATACATAGTGATGACCTTCCCAGAGGGTATTCTCCATAGATGGACGTGGCTCGGTGGTTACCTTGATGGTACCGCAAGGGAACTGTACACCACTGCCATCTACCAAAGTGATATCATAGTCACCATTCTCCAAACCTGTAGGAGTTGTGAGCTTCAAGGCTGTGCCCTCTTCGAGAACCTCGAAGGCTACTACTTCCTTGCCACCTACCATTACTTTAGTAACTGTACCGAGATTCTTGCAATTATGGATAGTGGTCTCAGCACCCGGAGCTACCCAAAGCTCGCTGGCATTGGTACCCAAGGCTGGATCATCAGCAGCAGGAATCACGGTAACTTTCAAGGTGCGAGAAGTGGTCTTGCCCTTGGTGGTGGTTGCCACAATCTTCAGTTCATGATCACCTAAAGGCAAAGTCTGGTCGATAGTATTACCTTCGGCAATCTGCTTGCCGTCGAGCAACCATGTCACAGTGGTGTAGTGAGCTGGAGTCACCTTGATTTCCAACTTATAATTAGTCTTGCGGTCTATCTGGGAATCAGCCAAGTCGGTGTTCAAGATACGTGGATTGTCATCTTCGCTGGCTGTGAAGTATGGTTCATCATCAGAAGAGCAAGAAGACAAGGTAGATGTACCAGCCAGTGCGAAACCCACGGCTAAGAGCATCATCATAGCCTTCAAGACTTTTCCCTTATATTGTTTCATTGTCTTATTCATAATTAATTATTCTATTCTATTGTCCTATAAGACTTAACATTTAACACTTAACATTAAACACTACTTGCTATATCCCTTTCCGAATGGAGGATTGAAGTCTGGCTGAAGGTTTACATCAGCCTTGTCCCACCAGAGGCGCTTGTGCCAATCGTCTGTACCACCCATGCGGTCGATGGCAGCCTTGTAGTTGGCATTGTTGTACTGAGCTTCCAATACAGGATACTGCAAGCGGACAGGCATTGACCAATCGGGATCCGTATAAGTGAAACCATTCTTGGTCAAGAGATCACGATTCAAGATGGCAGGATAGTCAGAGCGGCGCAAGTTAGCCCAACCCTCAGAAGGGTTCATCATGTGGAGAATCCAAGCCTGGGTGTTGATGGTCTCCTTAGGATTGTCACCCAACGGATTGCTGGCAATGAACGCATCAATCTCTTCCTTGGAAATCTTGTTGGATGTAAGATAGTAGTTGTTGAGCAACTCCATGCTGGCACGAACACCAGCCTCGTAGTGACTCTCAGCATCACCACCACCAACATTCCAATCCTTAGTTGCAGCCTCAGCCTTGAGGAACTCCACCTCAGCATAGCTCATCAAGTCGCCAGGACAAGAAGGCATCTCGAAGTCGATGTTCAGGCAAGGACGACTAGCTCGGGCTATATAATCAGAGTTGGCATAAGTGTTCTCGTCTATCTCTGCATACTTCTTCAAAGTAGGAAGATCATCCAACGTAGCTGGATTCATCCAGTCTGTGTACCAGGCAGCACCAGGGTTGCAAGGCTCCTCACCGAGGTTCTTGCTCTTGAAGTAAGCCAGGAAATCATCGGTCAAGTCGATGTTCTGCTCCTTATCTGGCTTCACCTGACTACGCTTGATATTGTAGTAGTGACGGCAGATGCGATAGAGACGAGGGTCGTTGGTATTCTGCAACTGATAGAACAAGGTAGAGCATACCATGGTAGGCGATGTGGCATCCTGACCATAGAGAGTCTCGCTCAATGCATTGGCACGGAAATCGTAGTCGTTGGCTCCATCATAATAGGTAAATGGAGAATCAGCATACTTGATATAAGCATCATCGGCTGCACTGGCGATAGCACCAGCAGCCACAGCCTTCTCAAACTCCTCCTTTGCCTTCTGTGGATTAACATCGGAAATGCGCATGGCATAGCGCATACGGAGTGCATTGGCATACTTCTTCCACTTAGCTACATCACCACCCATGCTGGTGACATCACCAGAAATGTGGTCGGTACCTGTGCCAAGCTGCTTCTCGCAAGCGTCAAGTTCCTTGAAGAACCAGCTGTAGAGTTCCTCTACGGTATCATACTTAGGGGTGGAGATACCTGAGATATAACCCAGACCTGCCTCCGAACAAGGCACGTCACCGTAGGTATCTGCCAAAACTGCCGTGAGATAGACACGATGGATACGAAGTGCCGCATTCAAGTTTGCCTTGTCAGTAGATTTGTGGATGGCATCCACAAGGTTCTTGATACTGATTTCATAATAGCGGTCCCAGACACGACGGGTCATATCATCTTCTCTGAAATTAGAACCAGCGTAATTGGTTACATTCCAACCGCCAGCGAAATACTGTGGAAAACCCGTTATATAGTTACGGTAGGTATCCATCAGACTGAAGTCACCGTAAGTCTGCAACAAAGCTGTTGTCAACTGTGCGTTAGGGTCGAGCTCGTCCACCTTGGTCTTGTCGGTATTGATGTTACTCAAGGTATCATCAGAGCAAGAAGTCATCGCAGTGCCGGTTGCCATCAGGGCGAAAGCCATCATCAGGCTGCTCTTACCTATATATTTCTTGATTATATTGTTCATTTTCTTACCTTATTATATATTAGAACTCTTCTAAAGAAATTGATTCATTTTTTTCGGGACTAGAACTTCACGTTCACGTTCAAACCATAACTCTTGCGAGATGGCAGGGAACCATATTCCAGACCGAGACCTGAGGTGTTGTAGCTGGAGTCTGGGTCGATGTTAGGAATGTTCTTCCAAACAATGAATGGGTTACGAGCCACGAAGGATACGGTCAAGCCCTTGACATACTTGCCCAGGATGCTCTCTGGGAAGGTATAGCCGAAAGTAATCTCACGACACTTCACGTAAGAGTTGTCGTAAACGAAGGCACTCTGCACGCCTTTTGCCACATGCTTCCAGTAATCTTCAGGGTTCACGGCGATGTCGTTCTTGCGATAAGTACCGTCGCCATTGTCGATGACACCATCTACGACAAATCCCTTGCAGTTACCTGCTGCACGCCATTCGGCAAGTTCCATACCCGAAGCCTTGCGAGCCTCCTCAGAAGAGTACCACTCCTCACGGCCTGCCAATGTTCCCTTTGCCTTACCTGTCTCGTATGCAGAACGCATGGACATAGAGTAGATGTCGGCACCTACCTTCACATCGAAGGATGCAGAGAGGCGGAAGTTCTTGTAGCTGAAGGTTGAGTAGAAACCACCTGTCCAGTCCCAAGTAGAGTTGCCGATGGTCTTGATTTCCTGGTCAACCTTTGGAAGACCAGTAGCTGCATCGACAACCACCTGACCCTTGTCGTTGTAGAGAAAGTCGTGTCCACGGATAGCTCCATAGTTCTCACCTACCTTGGCACCTACAGAAACACCGCACCAGTATGCCTTCGCCAACTCGAAGTAGTCCATGCCATCGATGAGCGACTTCACCTTGTTGGTATTCTTCGAGAAGTTGACACCCAAGTCCCAAGCGAAGTCCTTGATTTGCAAGGCACGGGCATTGAGGGCAATCTCGACACCCTGGTTCTGAATCTCACCGGCATTGATGAGGCGGTAAGCATAGCCAGAGGTGGTGGTTGAAACCAAACTCAAAATCTGGTCCTTGGAGTTCTGGTTGTAATAGGTGGCATCCAAGCCCAAGCGTCCGTTGAGGAACTTCATCTCCAAACCTACCTCGTAAGAACCTGTCATAGTAGGCTTCAAATCCTTGTTCGGCTGTGTTGAGTTGGCTATCATACCGATGGTATAACCCGAGTAGCTGTACTTGCCCGTGGTATAGTTGAGTGCCAACAGGTATGGATCGGTATCGCTACCTACCTTTGCCCAAGATGCGCGAATCTTACCATAATTGATGAACTTCTTGTTCTTGATAAACTCAGAGAAAACCAAACTACCCGATACAGATGGATATACGTATGTATTGTTATTTGTAGGGAGCGTAGACGACTTATCGCCACGGAGGGTTCCCTCCAAATAGTAAGTATGCTTGTAGCCGAGGCTCGCGCTGGCATAGAGAGAGCTGATCTGCTTCTTGTACATACTCTCACGAGTGTTCTGTTCCTGATAGTTCATGATGTTCTGGATGCCATTCATCTGCTGGTTGAGACCGACGTTGGTAGTGGTCTTGTTGTTCACCTTGAAGATGTTACCACCAGCGGTAGCGTTGACATCGAAGTCGCCCCATGAGTTGTTGTAGAGGGCAAGTATCTCGGCGTTGAGTGTGCGGTTGTTGAAGATTTGGTCGGTAAGCTTTCCGGCAGGAGTTCCTGGAGTTGTCTTGGCGATGAATTCCTGGAAGTTCATGCTGTTGATGTCGGTACCGATAGTACCCTGCAACTTGAGGTGCTTGTTGATGTTCCAGATTGCCTTACCCGTAAAACGGAACACGTCCTTGTCGGATGTATTGCTGTTCTTATAGAGATCCCAGTATGGGTTCTTGTTATACTGATCGTTACCATTCCAGTTGGAGTAGTTGCCGTCGGCATCCTCATAGTGCTTCAGCCAAGCCTGGTCGTAGGTACCCGCCAGGGTCATGAGGTTCTTACCCACGTTACTCTGGGAGTCACCAAGGGCAGGACGGTTCTTTACCTTCTCACGAGTATAGTTGGCGGTGAAGTCGAAGTCAACAGGACCTGCAGAGGTATTCACACGGAGGTTGAAGTTGTCACGGCTCATGTTGGTGTTAGGCAAGATATCCTTGTTGCGCATATCCGTAACAGAGAAACGCATACCCGTCTTACCGGAATTAACTGAGAGGATGGCAGAGTTCTGGGTGGTGAAACCTGTGCGGAAGAAATCAGAAGCATTGTTAGGATGCATCATGAATGGACGTTCTTCGCCATCGAAATATTTGAACATGAAGTCATCGGCCTTAGGTCCCCAACTTGAGTTCGTACCAGAAGTGCTGGATGTAGGAAGCTCGCCATTGTAGCCAGCACCATATATCTCCTGGATGTCGTCCCATTTAGCCAACTGGGTATCGATAGTATAAGAACCATTGTACTCCACGGAAATTCTATCCTTCTCCGCCTTCTTGGTCGTAATCAAGATAACACCATGAGAAGCACGGCTACCATAGAGGGCAGAGGCAGCAGGACCTTTCAATACGGTCATCGTCTCGATGTCGTCAGGATTGATGGCAGAGATACCATCACCGAGGTCATAACCACCACTTTCACCAGCACTGCCAAAGTTGGTATTATCCAAAGGCACACCATCCACCACGTAAAGAGGCTGGTTATTGCCTGCCATTTCTGTATTACCACGAAGAAGCACGCGGGTAGAACCTGAAGCACCGCCAGCGGTGTTCTGGACAACGAGACCAGCCACCTTACCAGAAAGAGAGTTGATGACGTTGGTTTCCTTCGCCTTGGTAAGTTCCTCACCTTTCACTTCCTCCAAGCCATAGCCGAGAGCCTTGCGGTCGCGCTTGATACCAAGGGCGGTAACAACGACCTCATTCAAGGCCTTACCATCCTCTTGCATCGTGATTTTCATGCCATTAGCAGCTTTCACGGTCATTGTCTTGTAACCGATGTAGCTCACTTCGAGCGTTGCTCCAGGCTTGCAGTTCAACGTAAAGTTACCATCTATATCGGTAACGGAACCGTTGGTTGTACCAGCCACCTTCACGCTAGCGCCAATCAAGGTTTCGCCAGTGGCATCCACCACTGTACCCTTGATGCCTTGGTTCTGCTGAACGCTCATCGCTGCATTGTTCATCTGGGCAGCGAGAATGGCAGAAGCAGGCATCCACATCAAACCTGCACCGAGCAGGCCGAGAAACATAGTTTTCTTTCTCATAATTGATATATTGTTTTTAGTTTAACATTATTCTTTCCCAAAGATTCCTTCGAGAATCCAAGGAGCATTCACCTTCATACTCTTGAAACGGTCGAAGATGCCATACTTCTCAGAGCCGTTGCCGAAGTGGTTGTTGTCCCAAACGAAAGTAGAGAAGCCTCGTTTGCGAGCCTCCGTAGTCAAGAACTTACAGTAGTAGGTCATGTTTTCATGCACTTTCTCTGAGTTAGACTTATAGTGATCGGTTACTCCCCACTCTCCTATTACGATACCCAGTCCTTTGTTGCTCCAGGTATTCACCGCCTTGTCGAAGAAATCCGTCATCGTCTTCTCGTTTTCTGCAGGTATCTTGCCAGCATCCTTGTAGGCATCACCCCAGTAATCGTAGGTGCAATCGCCAGCGTAGCTCCATGGCTGATAGTAGTGAAATTCCACACTCATATAGTTGTTGCCATTGCCTTCGGCATCCTTCGGAATGATGAAATCTCCATTCTCTATGCCAAACCATGGGTTACAAACGTAAGTCTGTAAGATGAGGTGGCGCTTGGCATTGTTGCCGCCTGTGGCACGAACCATATCCACGAATATCTGATTGTAAGCATTCTGCACTTCGAGGTTCTCGGCAGTAGGTTTGCCCCAGTTGTCCCTGATGTGAACCTCATTGGTACCGGCGAAAGCCAAGCGACTGTCATAATTGGCAAACTCAGAGGCGATATTCATCCAGAGAAGCGCAAGCTTCTGGCAGTTTTCTTCCTTATATTGATAGGTAGGACGACCTTCGAGCCATTTTTCATGATGCACATTGATGATAACCTTCAAACCGTTGTCAAGGCACCAGCCCACCACCTCCTTGATGCGAGCAATCCAAGCCTTGTCGATGCTCATCGCCTGAGCGTTGGTAATGTGGCACTGCCAACGGATTGGAATACGGATGGCATTGAAACCTGCCTTCTTCACAGCTTGTATCATCTTCTTGGTAACAACGGGATTGCCCCAGGCTGTCTCTGCATGGATAGAACCATCAGGGTTGCCAATCTGCATCGACTCACCATCCTGTCCAGGAGCTGAGCACTCGAATGCGTTGCCAAGATTCCACCCCACAACATCTTTATTCCATTGCTGGGCAGTAGGTATGGATTCGCCTACACCTTCAGAACTGCTGGATGAGTGCAACGTACTTGCTTCGCATGAGAGACATGTGAAGACGCCTATTAAAAAGAGGCTAATTTTCAAAAAGTTCCTTTTCATTTTTATGTTTATATTGTTATTGTTTCGTTTTTTAAATAACTGTTTGACTTACTTAACAGAATCTGGTTGCAAAGATAAAGAAAAGGAACTTCCAGAGGGTTAGATAACAAACAAAAAAAGGTTTCAATTCAGACATATCGTCTAAACAGAAACCTTTTCTTTGAATTTAAAACTCTAATTTACAGATACTTACTTGGAGAAACCCCAAAGTGTTTTTTAAATACAGTACTAAAGTACTTCACATTTACAAAACCGGCTTTCACAGATACATCCAGCACACTATCCCCCTGTTTCAGGAAGATTGCAGCCTGCTCCAGACGTATCAAACGCATAAAATCCTGCGGACTTTGGCCCGTAAGAGTCTTCAGCCTACCATAGAAAAGCGTTCTGCTCATCGCCATCTCTCTACAGAGACGGTCGATATTAAAGTCTGTGTCGCTCAGATGAGCCAACACCAAACGGGTAGCTTTATCTACAAAAGCCTGGTCTTGCGGATTCAGAACAGCTTCTGCCACATTTTCGAATGTCTGGCCTTGCTTATTCAAGACAGTATCATCCTTTTTCTCTTCAGAAGTTCCAGTAGGTTCCAAGTGTTCATAGGATGAATCAGAACCCACAATCTGCTCGGAAGAAGCAGACTCAGAAGCAACCTCTCCTCTAACAAGAGCAAGGCTTCTGTCCATATAATACTGATTCAACCGGCGACGATTCTTCAAAATACTGGCAACCTTACTCGCAAGAATAGCAGTATCGAATGGCTTGGCTATATAGTCATCAGCACCAAGTCCGAGTCCCTCTATCATAAAGTCACGACCAGCCTTAGCAGTCAGCAGGATAACAGGCAGCCATGATGTTTCCTTATTTTCCTTGATGCTGCGACAGAACTCATCTCCGTGCATTCCCGGCATCATGACATCAGAAACAACGATATCACATATCCCGCCCTCTTTCAAATATTTCAGGGCAGCCTCTGCACTCTCCACATCAACTACTTGATAAGAATCACCAAAAGTCATTCTGATATATTTGCGAAGATCTTCATTGTCATCGACAAAAAGAAGTGTATCCGTTGAAACATCAGCATCCTGCAGAACCGCAGAAGACACAGTCTGGCAAGTTTCATCATGCTTATCTTCAGCTAAAGAAGATTCAGTTACAACATTTTTCTTTTCTCCAACAAGTCGGACAGAAGAATCTGTTACATGACCTAATGGCATCTTCACACAGAAAGTAGTACCCTTTCCTTCCTCACTTACGAAACTAAGCTTTCCTCCCAATTTCTCTACAAGCTTTCGTGTAAGCATCAGTCCTAATCCACTTCCCATTTCCTGAGAATTTATCGCATTAGAAGCCCTGAAGAAGGTCTTGAAGATACTCTTAATTTCGGCCTTTGGAATACCTATACCTGTATCACATACATGAATCACAGCCATCTTACCTTCAACAGAAGCCGACAACGTAACCTTTCCACCTTGAGGTGTATATTTGATAGCATTCGAGAGAAGATTTTCCAATATCAGATCCATCATTTTGACATCAGAATGAATCTGTTGCTGCGGACACGTTTCAATACACAGTTGAATATGCTTCTCCTGAGCTGCCAATACAAACTTTTCCAACTGCACACGTAAAAGCATCGGCAATTCTATATCTTGCAGGCGAACCTGTTCGGCAGACTGCTCTATCTTTTGGAAGTCAAGCAATTCTGTAACCATCTTCAATAGTTTGTTGCCGTTACGATGCGCCATATCCAAGAATCCACGACTTTTCTCACTCAAGTTGGAATCATTAGCCAGATTATCAAGAGGAGCCAACACGAGACTCAAAGGAGTACGTATGTTATGGGCAGTATTAACGAAGAAATTGATTTTCTCATCATAATACTTTCGCTGTAAGCGCTCTTTGTAATACTGCCAGACAAAATATAAGATGGCAGCAAAAATACAGAGATAGATAATCCATGCCCACCAGGTATTCCACCAAGGCTGGGCTATATGAATCTCCAAAGTTGTTTCTCCCAATTCTCTACCATTACTTCTGCAGATAGCCTTTACATGAAGCAGATAGCTGCCCGAAGGCAAATTTACAAATCGTACCAACTGATTAGAAGATGGTTTACTCCAATTACGGTCGTATCCTTCCAAATAATATTGATATTGAATATCATACTGGTATTGATAATTGATACTCTCGAAAGAAACAACCAGCGTATTCTCATTATGGCTAAGACTCAATTTGCCTTCCTTCAACATTTCAAAGAGACATTCATTCCAGTAATCGGAACGTTCGACACCTTCAACCTCAACACTATGAATACGAAGTGGAGCGGCATAATTCAAACCTTTGGCAAACATAGGAGTCAAAGCGACAACTCCATCGTTGCTGCCAAAAAGCACCCTGCCATCTGTAGTACACGCAACAGACATTCGGTTATACTCACGTTCCATTCCCTTAAAGATGTTGAGGTTTACTATCTTCCCCTGTTTCATGAACGCCAAACCTTTATCCGTACTGATCCACAAATTGCCATTAATACCTTTTATAAGTCCATAAACAGTATTAGAAGGCAAAGCGTCCTGATTAGTATAACGCTTAAACTTCTTTGTCAGTAAATCATAATCATAGAGTCCTCCTCCATCCGTTCCAATCCAGATATGACGGGAATCCTGAAAAGCCATACTGTTGACAAACAAATTAATGTCTTTTTCGGGATACTGTTCAGGATAAAAGAAACGACGAGGATGCAAAGGTTCGCGCTTATCAATCAAATAGCCTCCATGCGAAGTTCCTACAGCAATAAAACGCTTATCCAGTGATTCCGTGATGCATTGCACTTCGTTGACAGGCAGATAGAATACCGACTTTCCCGTTCCATTCAAATTATATTTATCTGAAGGGAAACAAGCCATATCTCCATCCAAACATCCCACCCAAATATTACCATCGCTATCAGTAAAAAGACTGAATACGTAATCACTCTTCAACATTCCTGTTTCCACAGAATAAGCAAGCATACTAGTGCCATCAGCATGAACCTGATATACGCCATTACCATAGGTACCAACCAGAATTCTGCCGTCTACAGTCTGACAAATCGTAAGCGCCACCTTATTATATAATCCATGATGCCAAAGACGAGTCTGCGCATCATAAACACTTACTCCTTTATCTGTGGCATACCATATTTTCCCATCACGGCTTTGGAAAACATCGTTCACACAATTATCTATCAGTGATTGATTGTTGAGATATTCATGTGTGATATATTCCAATGTATGTTTCATTGGTATCGCCAAATCTACTCCTCCCGAGTAAGAGCCTGTCCATAAATCGCCAAAACGATCGCAGCACAAGGTATATAATCCATTACCATTCAGTACGTTACCAGGACGTCCATCTGTATCAAGCAAGAGCTTGGTTTGTTTATTCGAACTGTCATAAGCATATATTCCTGCTCCATCTACAGCCATCAGAAGAGTCTGCTTATCATATAAAATGATTGAACGTACGGGAATTTTAGGAATGTTTTGCAAAGATTGGAAATCAGCAGATTTTATCAGCTTCCAAGTACGATCATCCATCACTTTAACTCCTTCGTGAAAAGTACCCAGCCAGATACGATGTCCCATAATATCATGATAAGAGGAAACTACGGAACTGCCACTAATCTTCTTTTCTAACTTCCGGGCAGACATCGAATAGCAATAAACATCTTTAAATGTTCCTATCAAGAGTTTCTGACCTATAAATTGGATATGATTAATATAGGTATTTTTCAATACAAACCTACCCTTAGCTGTCTCCCGAACTATCTCCTTTCCATCAGTAGCTGCTGATAAGCAATAAATGCCTCTATCCATAGCTAACCAGAAATTGCCCTTTTCGTCTACCAACAGTTCGTTCAACACGATACTTCCACCTAAAATTTTCTGAAGATTACATTTCAAAACAAATGTATCTTTCCTCTTATCATATATATACACCTTTCCCTTGTTGTCGTAGGCGTAAATCAGATGTTGCGCATCCTTAGTCAGTTTAATACTTCTACCACTAGCATCACTATACGGCATCTCTGTGTATAAAGTATAATTGGTAACTTGTTGCCCATTATATCGGTCAACTCCACGCTTAGTACTTATCCACATGGCACCATCCTCTGCCTCGACAATAGAATAAACTCGAGGGCTGGAAAGACCATTGTCTGTATTGAGATTGGAAAGCATGAACATATTTCTGGAAATATGCGCATATGCCTGAAGAGCCGATGCCAACAGCAGCAATATAATTAGAGTACAGGATTTATATCGTTTCATAATTCTTTCATTGATCTTATTTGGGGACAAAGATAATACAAAAAAATGAAAAACAAATAGAATAATGAGATAAAATGAAAAAAATCTATTATCTTTGCAAGATATTAATATAAAGATATAGACTATGATCAAAAGATTATTATCCTTTCTAGACGCATCGCCAGTGAATTTCCTGGCAGTAAAGAATATCTCCGAGGAATTGGAGAAGAACGGGTTCCGACGTATGAACCCACAGGAGCCTTTGGGCAAGATTGAAGCGGGTGAAAAGTTCTTCGTTACCAAGAACGACTCTTCCATCTACGCCTTCCAAATCGGAAAGAAACCTTTGGCAGATGCCGGTTTCCACATGATCTGCGCCCACTGCGATTCGCCTACCTTCCGCATCAAGCCAAATGCAGAGATGCTTTGCGAGGGCGGTATCGTAAAACTGAATACCGAGGTTTATGGTGGTCCTATCATGTCAACCTGGTTCGACCGTCCGCTCACCCTGGCAGGTAGAGTTATCGTGAAGGGCGAGAATGCGATGAATCCCCAGACGCTCCTTCTTCATGTGAAGCGCCCATTGCTGCAGATCAGCAATCTCGCTATCCACTTCAACCGTCAGGTGAATGATGGTGTGAAGTTGAGCAAGCAGAAGGATGTACTCCCTATCCTCGGCATCATCAATGATGAACTGGAGAAGGGTAACCTCCTGATGAATGTGATAACAGGCGAACTGAATATCCTGAAAGAGGATGTTCTTGATTTCGATCTCTACCTGGCTGATGCCACTCCAGCCTGCACCTTCGGTGTACACGATGAGTTTATCTCTTCAGGCAGACTTGATGACCTGTCTATGTGCTGGGCTGGCATAGAGGCGATGATTGCATCTGATGCCAATGATACCACCCAGGTTCTCGCCATCTTCGATAATGAAGAGACGGGGTCTCAGACCAAACAGGGAGCCGGAAGTCCATTCCTTTCATATATGCTCCAGCGCATCGCTCTGGCACAGAGCCATACAGAAGAGGCTTATTATCAGGCAGTAGAGCGTGCGTTCATGATTTCGGCAGATAATGCACATGCCTGGCATCCTAACTATAGCGAGAAGTTCGACCCTACGAATCATCCTAAGTTGGGCGGTGGTCCGGTCATCAAGTTCAATGCAGCCCAGAAGTATGCGAGCGATGCTGTATCAGCAGCCATCTTCGCCAACATCTGCGATGCAGCCAGTGTACCATGCCAGCGTTTCGTAAACCACAGCGATGTAGCCGGTGGCAGCACCTTGGGCAACATCCTCGCCTCTTCCATCCCATTGAAGGGTGTGGATATGGGCAATGCCATCCTCGCTATGCACAGTTGCCGCGAAACCGGTAGCGTTATCGACCACGAATATTGCGTGAAGGCTTTCACCAAGTTCTATCAGTTGTAATAAAAAACAAAGAAGGTGTGTCTGTATTTGTGACACACCCTCTTTGATTTTATATATTAACCTTTTCCTTTTATCGTTCCTAATTCTTTCACATTCTTCTCAAATTCATTTCTTTCACCAATAGCTCCATTACGCAGTTTTGCCCGATAATTATATATCGTATTAACTGCATAATGTAGGAAATCTGCTATCTTCGTACTGTCATCAATACCCAGTCTTATCAAGGCGAATACCCTCACCATTGCCGGTAACTTTGTTGCATCGGTAAGATGGATTTGTGCCTCCGGCTTCAGAAGGCTATTGAGGTCTTCCACGAAATCAGGGAACAGATGCAGGAAGACCTTATCGAAATTTGCATAGAGTTCTCCCAACTCGTGTTCCTTCTGTTCACTGCTTCTCGTCATTGAATAAAGTTCCTGATATTCACAGTTCTTTACCATCTTATTGACATGGAGACGCAACTTATCCAGTTTGTCTATATAATGAGAACATGCTCCCAGGAACTGGCCTATATATTCTTCCTTCACACCATTTGACTCATTCAGTTTATCATTCGAAGTCTTCAACATTTCGTTGGTAGCAGAAAGTTTCTTATTCAGTTCCTCCAATTGTTCATTCGTTTTCTTCAGTTCATTTCTCGCTATAGTAACATATTTCTTCTGCTTATTGACATAGAAAGCCAGAACACCTAAAGAAAGAACCAGAAGGCTGACACAGATGATGGCAAAGACAAGACGCTGGTTTGCCTTCTTGAGCTGTGCCTGATAATTATGATCGATGGTACCAAGCACTGGCGAAATCTGCCAACTGCGAATACGCGTACTAAAACTCTTATTGGCATTCCAGGAGAAGTTGATATATTTATAAGAACGCTCAACATCTCCCTCCTGACTCAGAATATCGGCGAGCATCCAGAGCGAAGCCTGATCATTGATAGCACACTTCACATCACAAATGGCAGATTTTAGCAACCAATATTTCTTCATTTCTTCGTTTTTCAGAGAACGGTAAATCAGATAGCGATAGTAGGCTACGATGCCGTATTCATGACTCCCCTCCTTACATAAATTCAACCGTTCATCATTCACCTTCAGTGCTTCATCCCATTTATTCTGACTGGTAAGCATCACCTCTTTACGCATGAGATAATCTTCGCTATGATGTGGAAGGATAGCAAACAAAGTATCCCGATATGCATTCTGACGACTAAAGAAATTCTGACTTAAATCAGTATCTACATGCATATTAGAAAAGCCCAACTCACCATAGACATGGTAATAGGCGATGAAATAATCTTTCCGGTTCGATTCATCCAATGTCTTTTTATCTATATGATTGAGCACCTCCAAAGCCTCAGCAAAAGCTCCGGCAGTAGAATACTGTAAAGCTAACTGGCTTTTCAATCCAGCAACTTCAGCCGGCAGTCCTTCCTTCTGAGCCAATACAATAGCTTTCTGAATATAAGCCACAGCAGAATCGCTCTGGTAGGACTTATATTCAGAACAAATCTTGCGATAAGTATTGATGAGCAACTTCGGATTATTCTCCTGATGAATCAATTCCTTCAACTGAGCGATGCTACTTTCTTTCAGTTTGGTATAGTGCTGGGATTGCTCTATAGCCCGATCAAGTTGGGCATACAGTTCACTGATGCTTTCCTTTTGAGCAAAGCATGATGTAAGTGTAGCGAAACACCAGATATACAATAGAGATAATAATCTTTCTATCATTAGCTGATAATATTTTGTTGTATAGGTATCATTAGAACCAACCCTTACTGCTGTATAGGACATTCAAGAGACAAAGGTATAGTTTTTTGGGCATATTTCCAAATTTTCTTGCATTTTTTTGATTTTCTTTTTTACGTTTGTTATTCTTACATCCTTGCACCTCCCCCAAAAAGGCTGCCCCAAAAAGTTTGGAGCAGCCTTAAACAAAGCTTTATACCCTAAATTATTTAAACTAAAACCTAAAATGCTTATGAATATCAACCTACAACTTATTTCTTTTCTACTTTGAGAACTGCCTTGTCTACACCGGCAGTCAAGTCAACTGTAAGAACGTATGTCTCGCCATCCTTCAGTTCTACTCCATCTTTCAGGTAAACATTGCCGTTGTCGTGACCGTTACCGTCACCGATGCCGAACACCTCGCTATCAGTTGAGATGAGATGGCTGTTATCCTGACCCTTGAACTCAATACCCCAGTTTGCCTGACCGAAGAACTTGAAGTTTACGTCAGTAGCTCTGAGTTGCTTGCCTACGGTGAGTGTAACCTGATATACCTTATCCTTGATTGGAGTGAGACAGACGTCAGAGTCAACACCTGTCCACCAGCCATGATTTATAGCCTCCCAAGTTGGCTTGTTGACACCTTCATTACCGATGATCCAGAGTGCACCAGTACCATCGCCATTCAGTGACATAGGCTCACTTCCATTCATTGTCCAGATGCGGAATGACTTATGGGTGAAGTCTGCCAAAATAGTATATCTGCCGGTAATAGCCTTGAAAGTATAGCTTCCATCCTCTTCTTTCTGGAACCAGTCGCTGTCATAATACCAGTCATCTGGCAGATTATTGCCGTTGATAGTAAGGTTACAGGTAGCACCTTGCTTGATATCACCCACCCAAGTCTTGCCTGCATCAGAATCGGCAAAATCGAGGATAGTAACCGGCAATACATCGGTAGGACCAGCCGTATAGTTCTTGGCATCGAAAGTGACAACTACATCGCTCATATTCTCAGAAGTGAAGTTGAAGTTGCCTGTTTCTCCCAAACTGATATCCTTACCTGTGCTGGAACCGAAGACAAACTTTCCATCCTTCGTTGCAAAATATCCCTTGAAAGTCTTCTTACTGCTAGGAAGAACAGCCTGATAAACAAAGTCGCTTTTCTCTGTCATGTCATATTTAACACCATCAGCACTCACAAACTGCAGATTGTTGAAATGAGGGCGCTTGATATCAAACGACAAGGTCTCTGTATTCGATTTGGTTGATACATTCTGCAGAGTAAGTTGAATGTCCACCTTTCCATCAGGAACATTCTGTGCATAAGGCACTTTCAGTTTGACTGTATATTCACCAGCCTCCTTGGTACGGATGGTAGTTTCATCTACACTCTGCCCACTAAACAGGAGGTTTGCTTTCAAGGTAGAGAGAGCCACGCCTCCATCATCCTTGCAGTTTACTTTCACCTCCACTTCATCACCCATCCATACAGCTGCAGCAGGAGCCGTATAGCTCATCACTGGATTACCGGCAGGAGTAGGCGCACTGTAATCATCTTCGCCGCAAGATGCCATCAGTGGCAGGGCGAGCAACGCCATGATATAATATCTGATATGTTTCATAATGGTCGTATCTTTAATGAATCATTTACTATAGTTTATGGATTACTTATTCCACTTGCAAGAAATCACACCATTAGCAGGAACATTGCAGGTAAAATTATGAGTTCCATCACTGAGATTGATTGACTTAGCCTCATCTCCCTCGTTGATAATGACAGCAGCATAACTACCATCAGGATTAACAAACTCAGCATGTGTAATCTTGCTGTCATTAACGGTGCGGGACGTATTACCAATGCGAACCGCACCAGGAGCAACGACACTAGACATGTGGTTGATGATGTAATAATGAGAATTGTAGCTCAACTGGTTGTAGCCATTCTGATTGATATCAATAGCACCATAGCAGGTCTGGCATCCACCATCCAGGTTAGGTCCCATCTTATTGTCAAGCATCAGATTCCATACAAGCACAGCCTTGCAATACTGGTTTACCGTAGCGAGCGCCACATTCTTCATATCCGCCATCAGTCGTTTACTCAAGTCACGTCCGTTATTCCAGGTTCCGATACTGGTTTCCGAGAATATCAGTTCCTTGTCAGGACGCTGGTTGTGAATATCAGTCAACTCGCTGTTGTTGCCGCCATAATCATGATAAGCAGCACCTACAACCAGCTCTGAGCCCTCAAAGTTATCACCGATAGCATTGTAGAGTTTCACAGGATAATCTTCCTGATCGGCAATCTTGTCATAGTTGTAATTGTGATCGAAGACATAAATCTTGGTCTGCAGGTTATTCTTCTTAAACTGCGCTGCCAATTCCTTTACGAAAGGAGCCTCTTCCTGCCAAGGCATATAGAGAGATGCACAGTTTGCTTTGTTCAATGGCTCATTCTGAGGACTAACAGCATAGATATTGATACCTTTCTCCTTCATCACATTAATAAACTTCACAAAGTACTTGGCATAAACCTCGCGATAATCAGGATTGAGATGACCATCTGTCCATGAATCCTTAGGATTCTTGGTGTTTATATCTGTCACCTTCATCCATTTCGGACAAGTCCAGGGAGCTGCGATAATCTTCAGATTAGGATTGATGGCAAGAATCTCCTTCAATACCGGAATCACATAATCGTTCTCATCGCTATAGAGCGCGAAGTTGCTGATAGGGTCAGATTCGCTGCCCTTCGTGTCGCAATAGGTATACTCAGTACTTGAAAAGTCATTGCATCCCAAAGAGATACGGGCATAACTTACGCCATAACCCTCTGTGGTAGAGTAAATGCGCTTCAAGAGAGCCTGACGCGCCTCTGGAGTCATCTGCATCAGATTATAGCAGGATGAATAAGTGATGGCATAACCGAATCCATCAATCGTCTGATACTTCTTATTTAAATCGAGTTCGATGGTGGTTGGTGCCATAGATACTCCATTATACAACTTTACCTCACCCTGTGCCAATGAATAGACTCCATCGGCTGTGGTAATGAAAGTTTTGGCTGTTCCTTGTGCCGGTACTGGATTTGGTGCCTCACTAGGAGTATCAAAGTCTACAGGATCTGAGAATGAGTTACTGCTGCTGCAAGCTGTCACAGAGAAAGCTGTTGCGCAGACCAGCATCATCAGTTTATTGCTATAGTATTTCATATTCGTTTCTTCTATTATTTGTTAATAACGGTTTGAGTTGAAAGCTATCCAGGTTAGCTTAGTAACCTGGATTCTGCTCTAGATTGGTATTCTGGTCAAGAGCGGTCTGTGGAATTGGCAACAGGTATGAGTTGCCGTCAAACTGTCTTACCTGTCTGATGCGTCCGCTGTCACGGTTGTCTATTCCGTTGAGATATTGCTCCACCTTGTTGTTGCGGCAGAGGTCGAACCAGCGTTCTCCCTCAAAGGCAAGTTCCAGACGGCGCTCATGGAGAACAGCCTCTATCATAGATTCCTTGCTGCCAGTCTTGTCGGATGTCAGTTCCTTCAGTTTGGCACGCTTGCGAATCTGGTTCACGAGTTTCGCACTCTCGGCAAGATTGCCCTTATAGGCTTCTGCCTCAGCCTTCATCAGGATAATATCAGCTAAGCGAACCCAGTAAATATTATTGTATGAAGAGCGTAACTTATACATGAACGGATAGTTGGAAGCCGGATAATAGTTGCTCCAGGTACAGGCATAATATACGATAGCCTGATTCTTACGAACCTCATCACCTTCCTTGTCAAAGTCATTGATGATGTCTCGTGAAGGAGTAATCCACTTTGCCCAGGTAAAGTTATAATCCCAGTTGTCTAACTGACGGCCGTACATCCAGGTTTCCCAGTTTCCGCTACCGGTTGTCCAATGCACCTCCAGAATACCTTCTTTGGTATTGCGTTTCATGCAGTCTTTCGCAGTCTCATCATAGCCCCAAAGAGTTTCATAACTGTCTTCCAGCTCTACACCGGTTGTATTCATCACCTTGTCGGCATAAGCGATTACCTTGTCATAATCCTGCACTTCCTTTTCGGCATAAACCTTGGCAAGCATAGCCTGAGCCACGGTCTTGGTCATCTTGGTGCGGTCGGAATTGTCATTATCCGGTGCATACTGCTCAGCATCCGTCAAGTCGGCAATAATCTGCTCATAACATTCCTTCGGCGTCTTGCGAGGTGGATAATAGGTAGGATATACCTCATTGATATTCTCGGATGTAATGGTCTTGGCGATGGTCGTGATGACAGGGAAAGAACCCCACAGACGAGCCATTCGGAACATCATCAGGGCACGGAAGATTTCGCCCTGTGCCTTATAGGAATGATATTCTGCTTCTGATATCTGACCATTCTCCTTCAATTGCTCAACACCATTAATCAGCACATTTGCCTGTGCGATATCCTCCAGATAGCGGTTCCAGTCACGGCTCAATACCGAGTTGCTGGCATCGATAGAGTTGGTCTCATAAGGTACCACCTCTGCACCGGTAGTTCCGGCATAAGCATTGTCGCTATGTGAATCGCCTATCAGAAGATAGTCGAGATGGGTATGTTCCTGACGGTTGCGGAACAACTCATAAAGCGATTTGAGCTGTGCATCAGCAGCAGCTTTGTCCTTCAATACGGCTGTTGAGGTCTCTGTCTGACCGCCCTGTGTTATTTCTGATGGCTCTGATAATGGCTCGTAGTCGAGAGAGCAACTTGCCAAAGAGAACATTGCGATGCCACCGAGCGCCAATGTCTTGATTGCATGATATGTTTTCATTGTTGTCGATGTTTAGAATTCAACTTTTACACCTAATACTACACTCTTATTGAGTGGATATGTACCCCAGTCGATGCCCTGCACACTACCACTGTTGCCATACTGGTTAACCTCCGGATCCATACCTGAATAGTCGGTCAGGGTAAGCAGGTTGGTTGCTGATACGTATGGCTGCAGACGGGTCAGACCGAAGCGTGAAATCAGCTTGCGAGGCACATCGTAAGAGAGAGAAATATCCTTTACTCGGAGATAACTGCCATCTTCTACGAAGTAGGTTGAGTTGCGGATATCCCACTTAGCCTTTGGCACATCGGTAATCTGACCAGGAACTCTCCAGCGAGCAAGCACCTTGGTGCTTTGGTTCTTACCATCATACATTCCTTCGGTTTCCATACGCGAAACGTTGTAGATATCGTTGCCATAGCTTCCCTGGATAAGAATACTGAGATTCAAGCCTTTATAAGAGAAGGTATTGGTCAAACCGAAGGTGAAGTCTGGGTTCGGATCACCGATATAAGTACGGTCACTGGCTGATACCAGACCATCACCGGTCACGTCCTTATACTTCATATCACCGGTCTCGGGATCCACACCTTCTGCTACATATCCCCAGAAACTGCCCAATGGCTTACCTGGCGTATTGCGAACCACCTGTTCGTTGACGAAATCGGTGGTCGTGGCTTCATAATATACCTGAGTCAGAGACAGGCTCTCCAACTTATTCTTGTTGAATGAGATGTTGAAATCTGTATTCCACTTCAAGGCGCCTGTCAGATTCTGTGAAGAGATGGCAAACTCCCAGCCTTTGTTGATCATCGAACCGCCATTATAGGTCAGGTTACTTGCAGCAGCACTACCTGCCGGCAAGGTGATATTCATCAACATATCCTTGGTCTTCTTATAATAGTAATCAGCATAGAAGGTGAGGCGGTTGCCCAGTACGGTCAAGTCGAGACCGATATTGGTCTGGGTTGTTGTTTCCCAAGTCAACTCAGGATTGCTCAGGTTGCCCTGTGAGAAAGTAGGAGTAGCATTGGCATCATTTCCCTCGCCAAACCACTGCACACGATTGATGTTGTATCTTGCCAGATAGCTGTAATCGCCCAGACCGCTCTGGTTACCGGTCTGTCCCCAGCCTCCACGAATCTTCAAGTCGTCAATCCACTTGATATCTTTCATGAATTTCTCATTGCTTACGCGCCAGGCACCAGAGAATGATGGGAAGTACCCCCAACGGTGATGCGGTGCCAACTTGGAAGAACCATCGGCACGCATATTGGCGGTTACCATATAGGTATCATTCCAGTTGTACTGCAAACGGGCGAAAGTAGAGAGAATAGCCCAATCAGAAGCTGACGAACCGGTTCCTGTCCAGGAAATCTTGTTGGCTGCATTCAAGGTTGGGAACAGATCATTGGCATAGTTGCTACCATTGATATAGTTCTGGCTCCACTTGCTCTGTGTCCAGGAACTACCAGCCATCGCATCCAGACTGTGCTTTCCGAATGCCTTCTTATAGTTTAATACATTGTCCCATACGATAACGCTGCTGATGTTTCTACCATCATATCCTGTACCGAATTCCTGACGGCCGATGGTGGTAGATATCGGGTCAAGGAAGTTGGTGATTGTTCCTTGTGTACGGTCGAACGAGAGAGATGTGTTATAAGTCAGTTCAGGCATAAAGGTGACAGTAGCCTTTCCGGTTGCAAGCAATCGGTTGTAGGCAGACTTATTATTCTGAGTACGGGCGATATTCTCTGCTGGCGAGGTAATGTTCACGCCATAGAAGTTGTTGTAGAACTGGCTAGGATTCTCCGGGTTCCATACCGGTGCATAGGTTGGCGTATTGACGATAGCGGTTACTACGCCGCCTCGGTTAGAACCGGCACCCGAAATGATACCTGTACCCTTGTTGGTATAATCAGAATAAGTTACACTGGCATTGAGTCGCAACCACTTACGTATATCGTTCTCTACAGATGCTCGGAAGTTGTAACGCTGATAGCTTGACTTCTTGATGACGCCATTTTCGCCTGTATAGCCACCCGAGATAAAGTATCTCAGTTTATCGGTACCATTGGTGATAGAGAGCTGATAATCCTGTACATTACCCGTACGGAACACCTCGTCTTTCCAGTCGGTCTGGTCTTTCAAGCCTTCTGGCAGTTTCACCAGACCTATCTCATCCATAAGTTCCTTATACTGAGCCGCATTGAGAGATTCCTGGTTGTCACGTACAGTATTAAATGCATAATGTGCATTCAGAGATACCTTGGCTACGCCAGCCTTACCCTGCTTTGTACCTATAATTATGACACCATTGGCTGCACGTGATCCATAAATTGCAGCTGAAGAGGCATCCTTCAACACCTGGATATTATCAATATCATCAGCTGCCAGGAAGTCGATATTGGTCATTGGCACACCATCTACTACATAGAGCGGATCATTACTACCATTTAAAGAGGTGGTACCACGCACACGTATGGTTGGTGAAGCACCTGGCTGACCGTTGGCTTGCGAAATCTGCAAACCGGCTGCCTTTCCCTGCATACCTGCTGCGGCAGATACGATAGGACGAGTATCAAGGTCTTTGGCTGACACACTGGATACGGCAGTAGTTACATCCTTACGCTTGACAGAGCCATAACCGATAGCCACCACCTCGTTGAGCATATTAGACTCCTCTTCGAGCATAATCTGTACGCCGTTAGAAGCTTTCACTTCCTTATTCTTATAACCTATATAAGAAATTTTGAGTCTGGCACCTGGCTGTACTTCGATGGTGAAGTGACCATCCAGGTCTGTAGCAACACCATTTTTGGTGCCATTCTCCAGAACCGAAGCTCCGATAACGGGTTCATTGGTATTGTCGATTACAGTACCCGTAATCTTCACCTTCTGTCCCCAAGCTGTCGCCGAGACCATTAGGACGAGTGCTGAGGCTGCTAGTCCTCTCAACACCGCATTACTTTTTGATTTTCTCATAATTTAAACTTTAGTTATTCTCATTTATGTTTAAAATTGTTGTCTGATAGTCGGGAACCCATCCATGATTGGTTTCCGTTTGCAAAAGTATATAAAATGTCTGATATTTGTTGGTTGATTAAATAATTAAGTGGTAAAAATGACCACCTGTTTTTATAATTGCATTTGATTATCAGGACTTTACATTTTTCATAGTTCTAAAAATAAGTGGTAGATTTATAATGGTAAAAGGTACAATTATAGAAGAAAAAAACTGTTTTCTGATGATTCAGCCAGAAAATTTATGCAGGCAATTCAACAAATGAGTTGTAATATAAACAATCCCGATTTATCTCTTCACTCTTCACCTTCTCGCCCGTAACCCCTCTGTTTATCGGGGTTTCGGGAGGTGAAGAGTTTTCTTTATCTCTTCACCCACTCTTCACCCCTCTTCACCCATATAGAAATATACTATACGCAATATGGGAAGAAAAAAAGAGGAAAAAGCCCCCGAAGCGTAATAGCTCTGGGGGCTTTTTGTTCAGCAGCAAACGCCAGCATATAACTTATCTATAGGGAATATCAAATCCCAATTTTTTCCCCAAACGATATTTCCAAACTCTATCTTGAACTTTTTGAATTTGTTTTCATTCAAGTAAGAGTTATATTGCGGATGTGGGTGATTTCTAATAAAAGCCCCAACATCTATCGTCTTAACAGTGTCATCATTAAAGTGTAATTCAACTTTTAATGGTGCCACATATCTTGCAGAAACAATACTTAAGTTCATAATTTCTTCGTTATTTTTGTTGAACGTATTCTTTTCTTATAAATAAAGAAGTTTACCCATTTATCAACTATATTCTTATAGTACTTCTTCACAAAGGCCTCTGCTGTAGCAGCATCCTTCTCACTTAAAGGTGGTATCTTGCTAGAAGTTCTTCTGTGAATTTCAACAAGTTCACCATTTTCTAATATTATCTCGAAAATAGCTTCATGTTCATCCTTCATTACATGAACGTGTATCGGTTCATGCTCATTCGAATAGAACAGAAAGATAAATCCGAAGTATTCAAATATCTTTGGCATCGCAACCTCCTTTTTTAACCTATCTTGATTGCAAAGTTACGACTTTATTTTGAAAGTGCAAAGAAAACAGGAGAAAAGTTTCGGAAAAAATGTTGTGGATGTTCATGAACTTAACTATCAACATGATACCTAGAAAGCAGAAACAGCCCCCGAAGCGTAATAGCTCCGGGGCTTTTTATTTTGCTCCCAGACATCAAATGTGATGCCTGGGGGACGATAGAGTAACAGGGGATAGTCGGCCCATGGGAGTTCCATTTCCATGACGCTAACCACTGGCTTGATAAAATTTCACACCATGTTTTGTTATTATATTTTACCAAGAAATTATTGAATACTGATTGGCATCAGACTGACCACCAGACACACGAACGTGATAAACACTACGCCGAGAATGAGGCAGATATAGAAACGCCCTCTCCTGATGAAATCACCCAGGCTGAAATGATACATCGGGTGATCATCAAGATAGGTCCTGTATTCCCTCACCATGACATTAATCATGATGCCAACATAAATGAGGAGAAACAAAGCTACTATCAGGATAGCCTGTTCTTCTTAGGCAAATGAATCTGTTATACTTTTCATGGTGCAAATATAATGTTTTTCTTTGAAACAAGGTGTCGCATTCCCCCACAATGGTGTCGCATTCCTACAAAAAAGGTGTCTCCTTCGTGGGGGAAGGAGACACCTAGTACATACTTTTTATAACCAGCCATCGTGACACTTCATATCGCCGGTTCATCCACTTCATGTGCAGACGGGTAATATCCAGGTTGAGGATATTGACGAGCATAAATAGGAAACAGGTGAACTGCAATAAATATAATGTATCCATTTCGTTCTTATTTTTGTATTTGGCATCTGCCAAGATTACAGTTTAATCGTCTTAATATGCATGCAAAAGTACATTTTTTATTTTGAAATGAGGGTAGAAAAAGGAAAAAGTGATTTTTAAAAAGAAAAAATGGTTTTATTTATCGGGGACAGCTGACGAGTGAAACAAGAACAGCAGACTGGAGAAACTAGAAAAGCAGACTAGCGGTAGGAAGAACAGTGGGCTGTCTGAGCCAAACAGCGAACGAAAACCGGTTTGCCAGGTTTTTAAATAACCGAAATATAACACCGTTTACGGCTGATATCAGAAAAGAAGAAAAATTGATTTTACTCTTTACCCAATCGCTTGGAATGCCTTTATATAAAGGGGATTCGAGCTATCGGGTGAAGAGTGAAGAGTTTTGGGCTATTCCATAGCCTCATATCCTTTGTTCTGAACCAACTTGCCATTGAAGGCAAGGCTTCGCTGAGGTATCGGGAAGACGATGGAAGAGGACGAGAGAACGGACTGAACAGAACGGCGAAGATGCGAGGACTTGAGGAACTTGCCGAAACGGATAAGGTCCTGACGGTGACAAGTCTCGCCCGCCAGCACAACCTGACGGTCTTCCAGAATATTGGCAAGCGAAGACTTGCGCGCAGGCAAACCGGCATGCGCACGAACCATATTATACTCTGCCCTGCCATCCCCATCGTTGCGCTCCATCGCCTCAGCCTTCATCAACAAAACATCGGTATAGCGGAAACGGAAAAGAGGTTTGGCTGGCCGTGGATGCTGAACAGAATCAGCCTCATCCATCAGCAGCGCATCTTCCGGCATCTGATAACGCACAGAACTGTTGAAGATTTCATCCTCCTCTAAACTGCAGCCCTCATCAGCCAGTCTGTTGCAATAGAAGATGCAGGTTTCCCAAGCATTCAATATCTTGCTGCGGTTCTCACTCGCCTTGCCGCCCGTAATGAGCGAGGCGCCATCGGCTGTACGCACCATAAATTCCAGGTCCCTACCCTTCGGACGCTTCCTGTAACCCTGCGCCCAATCGTTATACATATAGATTTCAGCATTCAGCGCCAGTTTAGCCAGCAGGAAGTTAACCACAGGCTGCGTGATGCGTCCATAATGAGAGCCTTCCTCCAAACTGGACGTCTGAGGAAGATAAGGTAACACCTGCTGCAATTCGCTGAAGATGAAATGGAAGATTTCGCTCCGTTCGCTCTGAGCCGACAGCTTTTCATCGGTAACCGAAGAGCCCGATGCCGGTTCATAGATGAGTGATTCTGCCGAAGACAGGAGTACCGGAATCCTGCCATACAAATCCATCGCCTCATAATACATCATGGCTCTGATGGCACGCACCTCAGCCTTGAACTGCACCTTCTGGTTATCGGTAAGCCGTACTGACTGTAAATCAATCATATCCAGCGATTTGTTGCACATGCCGATAGCCCGATAAAGATATTGCCAGGAAGAATAAAGCTGTTCATCATCAGGAGAAAGAGAAAGCAGACTGTCCAGACGCTGAATATCGCAGATGCCTTCCCCATCTATCGTTCCACCCATAAAATCATACAAAGGAGCTATGGTCGTATCAAATATTTCAGACGCAGAACCATTGCTGCCACCCCCATCGAGCTGATCCTTAGGATGCTCATTCAAGCACGATGAGAATGCCAACAGGGTCAGGAAAGAGATGACCCACGTGAACAAATGTGAAATATATCGTCTCATAACCATATCACATGAAGTTTAGGTTTCAAACTGTCAAGACTGCGAATAACAGCAATCCGACTGCAAATATAAGAAAAAAGAATGATAAAAGGACACAAATATAGTAAAAATCTACGTAAATTTTGCGGGATTAAAATTTATTTGTACCTTTGCACTCGGTTAGCAGAGAGCTAACTAAGGGGTGCTACCGCCGGAAAAGAGAAAAAAGCGGATGCTGAGAATATACCCATCGACCTGAACCAGGTAATGCTGGCGTAGGAAAATAAGGCACATTCCCCCCTTATATGATGTTTTTAATTTAAATAAATGAAAAGATTCAACGGGATCGCACTCAGTGTAGCGTTTTGCTCTTTGGCAAGCCAGGCTGCACTGGCACAGACAAAAATCGACACCTTGAAGGTGCAGAATTTGAATGAAGTGATTGTAAAAGGCGTACGTGCCGCAAAGGAAGCTCCATACGCCGTGGCTAACATCAGGAAATCAGAACTCAAACAATTCTCTTGCTCAGGTCAGGAATTGCCATTTCTCCTTTCTCGTACACCGGGCATCCTCGCCTGGAGTGAGAACGGTATCGGCACCGGTACTACCTATATGCGCATTCGTGGCGCTGCCGGAAGCCGCATCAATGTAACACTCGACGGAGTGGCTCTCAACTCACCGGAAGACCAGACCGTTTTCTGGGCTAACATGAACAGTTATTCTTCGCTCCTGGGCAGCATCCAGGTACAGCGCGGCGTAGGTTCTTCTACCAATGGCGACGGTGCCTTCGGTGGAAGCATCTCTATGGCTACAGCTGCTCCTTCGCTCACCCCTACTGCAGAAGTTACCGGTTCTTTCGGTTCTTACAATACCTATCATACAGGCGCCAGCTTCTCTACAGGTCTGCTCGGCAAGCATCTGATTTTTGACGGTGCTTATCACGAGACAGCTACCGACGGTTATGTAGACGGCACAGCAGGCCGCTCAGGTTCTTACTATGGCGGACTGACCTGGCTGGGCGATAACTTCAAGATAAGCTACAAGAACATCGGCAACTTCGAGAAGACCGGTCAGGCTTGGAACGGTGTGCTGGGCGGAGATTACAACTCTAACTTCACCCTCCTTGATGATGGCATCCGCACTTATAAAGATATGTATAAGGCAGGTCTGGATAAGTTTAACGTGCTGACAGGCGATATGGTTCGCAACGGCAAGGGCGATTATACCATCACTCCTTATACCCTGCGCGACGGAAGCAAATGGGACAAGACTACTGATAACTTCTATCAGAACCACAACATCCTTTCGGCTACCTGGACACCAAGCAGCCACTGGAGCCACAGCCTCTCACTGCATTATACCTATGGCTACGGCTACTACAAGGAGTTTAAGAACAACGCCAAGTTTGCCAAGTTCGGACTCATCTACATGGATGCAGAGGGCAACAAGGTTAAGAAGTCAGACTTCATCCGCAAGAAGGGACTCACCCAGCATACCTACGGCATGGTATACAATACCAACTACAAGGATGAGCACTGGGATGTTATCGGCGGATTGAACCTGCAGCAGTTCCGCGGCAACCACTGGGGATACCTTACTTATATCGCCAACCAGGATGCCGAGAAGAAATTCTTCGGCAGCAACGGCCAGTATAAGTACTATGATTCTGATGCCCACAAGTATGACTACAGCGCCTTCGTCAAGGCAAGCTATCGCTTTGCAGACTACTGGAATGCCTTCGCTGACCTGCAGTATCGCCGTGTAGAATACAAGACCGACGGTATCAACGATAAATTTATCGCCCAGGCAGATGGCAGCTACAAGAACCAGGAGCTGAACATCAACGAGAAGTACAACTTCTTCAATCCTAAGGCAGGTATCAGCTTCAACAAGGATGGCCACAAGGCATACGCATCTGTAGCCTACAGCAACCGCGAGCCAGAGCGCAACAACTTTACCGACAACTTCAACTATCCATTCCCTAAAGAGGAGAAGTTGCTCGATGTAGAGTTCGGCTATCAGTATCAGGGCGACAACTGGCATGCAGGCGCCAACTTCTACTATATGGATTATGACAACCAGCTGGCTCAGACCGGACAGTTGAGTGACATCGGCGAGGCGCTGACCACCAACATCAAGGATTCTTACCGTATGGGCGTAGAGCTGACAGCCGGCTGGGCACCATTGTCATGGTTGTCTGTAGAAGGAAATGCCGCTTTGAGCAAGAACAAGATTAAGGACTTTGATGAGTATGTAAGCAACTGGGAAGACGATACGAAGCCAGGCGTAGTACATTACGACAACTCAACCCTGTCTTATTCTCCATCAGCTATCCTGAACGGATTCATCGATATCCACTATGCCGGTTTCTCAGCTACCTGGCACACCAACTTTGTAAGTCGCCAGTATATTACCAATACAGAAGACCGCGACTTCTCACTGCCATGCTATTCACAGAGCGACCTGAGCCTGAACTACAGTGCTAAGGTAACCAAGGCACTCGGCATCAAGGAGATAAGCTTCGGTGTAGACATCAACAATATCTTCAACCGCCACTATGCAGCCAGCGCATTCACCTGGGGCAATGCTATCGGTTACGGATATACATTGGACAACCGATTCAAGCAGATAGCCTACATCCCGATGGCAGATACCACCTGGATGACGCATCTTACATTGAAGTTCTAATCAGAAATCATCATGATGGATTATATTGCATCACATGGTTTAGACATCTTTACCACGGTACTCGGACTGGTTTATATCCTGTTGGAGTACCGTGCCAGTATCTGGCTTTGGCTGGTAGGCATCATCATGCCTGCCCTGGACGTATGGCTCTATTGGAGTCATGGTCTTTACGGCGATGCGGGTATGGCGGTCTACTATACGATAGCCGGTATATATGGTTATGCCGTATGGAAATATGGCAAGAAGCACAACCAGAAGGAGAAAGAAGAACTTCCGATTACCTATATGAAGAAATCGCTCTATCTGCCTACTCTTCTGTTCTTCCTGGCAGCCTGGGGTATCACCTATTATATACTGATAACTTTCACCAACTCTACAGTTCCTCTGCAAGACAGTTTCACCAATGCCCTGAGCTTTGTGGGTCTCTGGGCGCTGGCACGCAAATATATCGAGCAGTGGTTCTTCTGGATTATCGTAGATGCCGTTTGCTTCTATCTCTATATCGTCAAAGGTATCCCATTCAAGGCAGGACTTTACGGTCTCTACGTCATCATCGCCGTAGCCGGATACTTTAAATGGAAGAAGATGATGATAAAAAAGAGTTGATAGTTAATAGTTCAGATATTATAGACGGAAAAAGGAAGCCAAGGCAAAAACAAACTTGCCAGGCTTCCTTTATTTCATTTATATAAACAAGAACCACTATACCAAGGTTCCGCGCTTAAACTTATCCTATCAGCGAAAAGCACATCCTTTATGCCCTTTTCACCTTTAATCCGTTTTCGATACTAACCAGTTCATCGCTGAATCCAGCATCAATCTTCAGTCTTTCTTCCACTTTTGAACAACTGTGGATAACTGTGCTATGATCACGATTACCAACGAGTTTGCCGATTCTCGAAGCAGGCATTTTGGTATATTTCTGTGCCAGATACATCGTTACCTGTCTTGCCACGACATAATCACGCTTACGGCTCTTGCTGTTCACGGCAGTAACCGTCACATTATAATGATGGCAAACCGTTTCAACAATATCATCGATGGTGAGCGGCTTATCATCCACCTTCACCGCACGCTTGATGACGCGTTCGGCAAGACGGATATCAATGCTGCTGTTATAAACAATGCTGTAAGCCAGAAGACCATTGATGGCTCCCTGCAAATCGCGCACACTTCCGTTACAGGTCTGGGCGATGAAAGAGATGACATCTACCGGAATCTTCAAACCGTCACGACGAATCTTATTGCTCAGGATATCCACACACAACTGGATATTCGGCTTCTCCAACTCGCAGACCAGACCGCAAGAGAAACGGGTGAGCAGACGGTCTGGCATATCCTTCAACTCTACCGGAGGGCGGTCGCACGCCAGGATAATACGCTTTCCGTTGCGGAAGAGGTGGTTGAAGATATGGAAGAAGGTATTCAGTGTCTTCGCCTTACCAGCCCACTCCTGGATATCATCCACAATCAGCATATCGATAGACTGATAGAAGTTGATGAAATCATTGCTCGCATTATGGAGCACGGCATCGGTATACTGGGTCTGGAAAAGACGGGCACTCACATAGAGCACACGCTTCTGAGGATACATCTGTTTCGCTTTCAGACCGATGGCATTCACCAGATGCGTCTTACCGCTACCCGAAGGTCCGTAAATGAACATTGGGTTAAACTGGGTGGTATTGGGATGCTCGGCAATAGACAATCCTACGGAACGAGGCAGCTTATTGCTGTCACCTTCCATATAATTGTTGAAAGTAAGCTTCGGGTCTAACTGCGTATCAATGTCTTCCTGCTGCTGGGGAGCGGCAGGCTGGGCACACTCACGAGTTTGCTTTGCCATATCAGCATCGTCTGGATCTGCCTCAATATCTTGAGAAAGCTTATGCTCCTTATCGGTTACAACACGATAAGTGAGACGGATTCCTTCACCAAAATTACGATGCAGCACCTTACTTAACAAGTCAACAAAGTTCTGTTCCAAGTACTCGTATACGAACGGACTCGGAACCTGCACCAACAAAGTCTTTGTCGACGGCTTGTACGATTCAAAGACGATTGGCTTGAACCATGTGTTATATTGCTGCTCTGTTACACTGTCCTTTATGAGCAAAAGACTGTTGTCCCAGAGGGCTTTTGGACTTGCTAACATTGATTACTTATATTATTAATACTTTAATTCATAAATGACGGGACGCACCAAAAGATGCGAAATCACGTGCAAAGTTACAAAAAAAATAGGAGAAATGCAAATCCCCTTATTTAAAATATTTTAATAGATAGACTTTAAATTACTGAATACCAAACACTTGTCTAAAATACAAATATAGCAGACTGAAATTCAGTGAAACAATAATGTAACGTCCCCGAAACGGCTAACAAACAAACAGTTTGCGAGTCATTTCGGGGCGTGAAACATACCGAATCTTATTTAGACTAAATTTATTTAGCTCAAACTCTTTTTACTTGTCTTTTCTGCCGAAAACAGAGAAATGGACATAGCGTTTCGGATGTGCCTTCAAGTCGATAACCAAGGAGTCGGCATGACTCATGGTTGACGTCAGATTGTCGTACAGTTTGGTATCGTTCATCAGCAATCCGAGGCTGCCCTGGTTGCTGTTCAGCTTCTCAGTAAACTGATGAGCACTCTCCAAAGTCTGGTTCACCTTGTTCAAAGTGCCCTGCACATCAAGACTGGCCAGATTAGCTGTGAGGCGGTTGGTATTATCCAGCACGCCATTTGCCTTTCCAATCATACCCGGAACCTGTTTGTTGAGTCCTGCCATCAGGGTATTCAGTTCACGTGTAGAAACGGTGAGGTTGCTTGTGATGGTTTCCACATTATGCAGCGAAGCAGCCAGAGCCGGGTCAGCCAGCAGCGCATTCACGCTGGTAAGGATAGAATCCAACTTAGGCAACATCTTTTCCACTACCGGAACCAGGTTGGCAGCCTTATCCATCATGCCTCCGTTTACAGCACCCGGAATGATACCTCCCGGTTCTACTCTTTCGCGCGGATTGTTTGCCAGAAGCAGATTCACCTGCAGGTTACCCATCAAGTCTTTTACTATTTCGGCTTTACTGCCCTGCGGGATTCTCAAATCCTTGATAATATCCACCTTTACTTTGATAGGACCATTCTCCTTGTAATCATATTCCAAACCATCCACGATACCTACCTTATAACCATCCGCATAAATAGGCGTAGAGGCACCCAGTCCCTGGATGTCATCAAACGTCATATAGTAGGCGTTGTTGGTAGAGAACAGATTCATGCCTTTCAGAAAATTGATTCCGAAATACATAATCAAAATACCGACAATAGCTACAAGAGCTATCTTGATTTCTTTTGTTAGCTTCATATTTATCTCTGTATATATTCGTGCTTATATCTTATCCTTACTCAGGTCAATCAGCGGTTTCTGTTCTGTTTGAACTCACGTATAGCCTGATTCACATCATATTTCTTTCCATTCTTGAAAGCTATGATGAAAGCTTCCGGGAACTTCTCGGCAAGCGTCTTGCGCAAGCGGAAAATCTCATTATAGTTGGTAGAAGCTCCCATCGTATATTTCACCATATTGCCTTCCTGATAACTGTCATAATCGGTTTCGCCCTTAAAATGGGCATCGCCCTTGCGGAGCGTGCGGTTGCTGACAAATATCTGGAGCTTGAAGACAGGCGCATCGGCTACATTGGCTTTCTGCTGTGCCGGCTTGTTCTGAGCTACAGTTCTGTTCTGCTGCGTCTGTCTGCTCTGCTGAGCCGGCTTATCCTGCGGGTTCTGTCTTCTGTTCTGCTGAACCGTTTTAGCCTTTGTTGCTCTGGTTTCCACCTGCTTCACCGTTCTTCTCGGCGCAGTATCCGCCTCCTCAGCACGGCGCTCGTCCTTTTCCTGTTTCGTATCAGAAACTATCTTGGCAACCGGCACCGATTCTGTATCCGCAGCTCGATAAGGAACCGAGATGGATTTATCGTATTTATTGCGATATTGCGCAAAACCTTCGTAGATGCCTCGGGCGATATCATCCACCCTGCTGGCATCGTTGAGCAGTCTTTCTTCATCGGCAGTAGTGATGAAACCGAGCTCTATCAGACAGCTAGGCATCGAGGTTTCTCTGAGAACCAGGAATCCTGCCTGATGCACACCCTTATCCGGACGGTTGGCACCGGAACATACCTTTCGCTGGATATTGCGCGCCAGTTCTACGCTTCTCTCCATATTCTTACCCTGTATAAACTCGAAGATGATGTAACTCTCAGAAGATCGCGGGTCGAAACCCTGATAGGTATGCTGATAGCCCTTCTCCATCGAGATAACGGAGTTCTCTCGCATAGCCACATCGAGATTATCCTTGGCACGGTGCATACCGAGCGTATAGGTTTCAAAACCGCGGGCTATCTTACCGGCTGGCAGCGCATTGGTATGTACCGAGATAAACAGGTCGGCATTGGCGCGGTTAGCAATGTTGGCACGCTGTTTCAGAGGAATAAAGACATCCGTCTTGCGGGTATAGATGACTCTCACATCCGGCATATTGCGCTCAACATATTTGCCAAACTGCAATGCCACAGAGAGATTGATATTCTTTTCTTTGGAAATAGCACCACGTGCGCCCACATCATGACCGCCATGACCTGGGTCGATAACGAGCGTGAAACGGCGGTTGGAGCCTGTCGCTGTCAGCACCAACATACACAATAGGGTCAATATAAGTGTTATTTTCTTCAACATATCTTTCTGATGATTTTGCAAAATTACTACTTTTGTATCAGAAAACCTAAATCTACTATAAAGTTTTATCATTTGTTAATACAACTTCTACCCCTGCGCCGTCACAATCTGCTCCAAAAGGAGGATTAACTTTGGTAATAGCGAGTTGTATTTTCTGAATAGTCGGATATTCTGCAAAGAGTCGCTTTCCTATCCTTCCGGCTACATGTTCCAGCAGTTTGCTAGGTATCTCCATCTCCTGTTTCACGAGTTCATAGAGTTCTGCATAGTTGAGGGTTCCAGCCAGTTCATCGGTTTCCATGGCTCTGGAGAAATCATAGCTCACATCCAGATTCACCACATAATCGTTGCCCACCTGGGTTTCCTGTAACAGAACGCCGTGATATGCATGGAAACGGACATTCTTCAAGTATATCTTACTACGGAAAAGCATAGTTTATATCAGTTTCTATCTTGGGGATTAGGATTCGGAATCGCTATCATCGTAAAGTTTCATCAGGCTACCATCCTTCAGATATCTCTTCAGGGCTGTCACAACACCTTTCTTCCAGGTATTGATGTTATCTGAAGTAAGCTGGAGCTGATAAACGAGTTTGATGACATGTTCGATAGGCATACGGTAGCGCAGCACACCGGAAATCAGCTTGGCATAGTTCCAGTATTCAGGATTAAACTTCTCGCTCAATCCCTCAACCGTAATCTTATATCCTCGCTTGTTCACAAACTGGAAGTCGTATCGCTTCAAGCCTCCATCCAGAATGGTCTTCACGATTTTGCCTTTGCTTACAGATTTAGGCAGCATGATACCCTCGTCCTCATCCTGTAAACCCGTGAAGATTTCGTATGGATGACCGTCGAGCAGTCCTACAAGAGCCACCCATTTCTCCTTATTATTCTGGAATCGCACCACATCGCATTCCAGTTCTCGAGGTCGCACCTCCATCACTTCAGGAGAAAAAACAGGAAGATGAGTTTCCTCTGAAACAACATTGGCTATCTGATCATAGAGTTTATTCCAATCAGACTGTTCTACATGATAATTCTGATGAAGTGTTGCCAGATTAGCATTCAATTCATCTATAAGAGCCTTGGAAGCCTCTTCAAAAGTCATATTTTCAGTATATTTCATATCAAACGTTTCATATTTAGGTGCAAAATTAAACTTTTATTTCTAAAATCTGAAACGTTTTGCCATATATTTCACTAAAAAAGCGAAAGAAAGACAACTTTTTGGGAAACTTTCACTAACTTTGCAGCAAAATAGGGTTCTGAAATGGAACAGAACTCCTATATATATATAATAAGGTATAATGATAAAATAAAAAAGATATGGAATCGATTAAGAACAGAACAAGCATCAGAAAATATGCAGAGAAGGAAGTATCTGAAGAACTCCTGAACCGCCTTTTGGAAGAGGCAGAGCGCACCCCGACAATGGGAAACCTGCAGCTTTACAGCGTTGTGGTAACAAGAAGTGAAGAAGGAAAGAAGGCACTGGCGCCAGCCCACTTCAACCAGCCGATGGTAACAGAAGCCCCGGTCGTCCTCACCATCTGTGCCGATTATCGCCGCACAACCCTCTGGGCAGAGAACCGCAAGGGAACCCCGGGCTATGATAACATTCTCTCTTTTATGAATGCAGCTACCGATGCCCTTCTTTTCACCCAGACCTTTACGAACCTGGCAGAAGAAGCCGGTTTGGGCACCTGTTTCCTGGGAACTACGGTTTATATGCCAAAGATGATCATCGACACCCTGAAGCTCCCTAAGCTCGTAATGCCAGTAGCCACATTGACCATCGGCTGGCCGGCAGAACATCCAGCCCTGAGCGACCGTCTCCCTCTGCGCAGCATCATCCACCACGAGCATTTCGAAGATTATACCCCTGAGAAGATTGACGACTTCTATGCAGAGAAGGAAGCTCTGGAAGAGAACAAGGAGTTCGTTCGCATCAACAACGTAGAGACCCTAGCCCAGGTTTTCACCGACATCCGATACACAAAGAAGGATTGCGAGGCGATGAGCCAAGGTTTCCTCGAAGCCCTCAAGCAGCAAGGATTTATTTAAAGGTAAAAAAGTAAAAAGGTAAAAAGGGCACCTCGCTGGTTAACATTCCGCTAGGCTTTTTTACCTTTTTACCTTTTTACCTTTTCATTATTCTACAACGATTGGCTTGTACTTAGGAACCAATGCCTTCATGATGCACCAGCCTACGAGGTAAGCAACACTACAGATGCAGAATACAATCATGTAGGCACCTGGCTTGCCATCGAAGCCCATGAAGCTGAAGGCTGAACCCTGACCATCTGCATAGGTGAAGAGCATACCGGAACCCTTGTTGATCAGGAAGGAACCGATACCACCTGCCATCGCACCAATACCGGTGATAGTAGCTACAGTTGACTTAGGGAACATATCACCGATGGTAGAATAGAGGTTAGCTGACCATGCCTGATGACCTGCACCGAGCAAACCGATGATGATAGCTGGCCACCATGCACTGTACTCACCCATAGGCTGGGCAATCAGACCGAGCAATGGGAAGCAAGCGAAAATCAACATCGCACGCATTCTGCCGATATATGGATTCATACCCTTCTTGTCAACAAAGTAGGTTGGCAAGTAACCACCACCAATACTCAATACGGTTACAATAGCATAGAGAGTGAAGATGAGGGCGATACCCATACCTGAATCTGAAGAATAACCATACTGGTCAGAGAAGTAAGCAGGTGCCCAGAAGAGGAAGAACCACCAAACACCATCAGTCATCAACTTACCTACGATGAATGACCAGGTCTGACGGTAGCTGAAGCACTTCAGAAAGCCGATAGTTTTCTCCTCAGCGGCACTTTCTGTCTCTTTCCCAGCCTCAATCTTTTCGAGGTCCTCATCCTGTTCAATATAAGTAAGTTCAACCTTGTTTACATGCTTGCTCTTAGATGGTTTGTCATAGAGCCATACCCAGAGGCCCATCCATACATAACCGAGCACACCGATGATGATGAATGCCCACTCCCAGCCCAGGCTGCGAGCCAACAATGGAATGGTAGCTGGAGCTGCCAAAGCGCCTACTGAAGCACCACTGTTGAAGATAGCGGTAGAGAAAGCACGGTCTTTCTTAGGGAAATACTCTGCTGTTACCTTGATGGCTGCAGGGAAGTTACCTGCCTCACCCACAGCAAGAATCAAGCGGCAAGAGAGGAACAGCCATACACTGATTGTAGCAATCGCTACAGCTGCATCACTACCAGCCTGTACCATGCGGAGCGCCTCGATAGAATCATAACCTTCCATCTGCATAGCTACCCAACCGCAACCGGCGTGCATCACAGCACCTGTTGACCATACGAAGATGGCGATAAGATAACCTTTCTTGGTGCCCATCCAGTCAACAAACTTACCTGCGAAGAGGTTAGCGATGGCATAGAAGATTGAGAAAAGACCGGTGATGGTACCATAGTGATCATCTGTCCAGTGGAATTCTGGAGCAATGAAGTCTTTCCATGTTAAAGAGAGAACCTGACGATCCATGTAATTGACTGTGGTTGCGATGAAGAGCAGCGCACAGATTACCCAACGGAAGTTGGACATTTTACTTGTTGTAATAGGGCTCATTTTATAAAAAAGTTTTTAAGCGTTATACTTATTTTTATTTTAGATTACTATTTAGACGGCAAAGCCTGGCTCATATTAATCATAAACCAGGTTGCCATATCATGTATCTTATTATTCCAATGTAGGAATCTTCACTACCTGCATATCGTTGTAGATCAGATTCTCACCTGCCATACCCCAGATAAAGGTATAGTTGCTGGTACCTGCTGCACAGTGGATAGACCACTCTGGAGAAATCACAGCCTGCTCGTTGTTCAACCAGATAGGACGTGTCTCCTGTGGTTCACCCATTACGTGGAGAATCTTCTGACCCTCTGGTACATTATAATAGAGGTAAGTCTCCATACGGCGGAGGTGAGTATGAGCTGGCATGGTGTTCCATACAGAACCCTCCTTCAACTCAGTAACACCCATCTGCAACTGGCAGGTACGAACACCGGCTACACCGTCGATAATCAACTGGTGGATTACACGGTCGTTGCTCTCCTTCAGGCTACCAGCCTTGATGTTGTTGGCATCCTTCAGGGTAACCTTCTTGGTAGGATATGTCTGATGAGCACAAGCGCTGTTCATATAGAACTTAGCTGGCTTAGCTGCATCCTTGCTGCTTACCTCGATGTTCTTGGCACCACGACCTACATAGAGAGCCTCCTGGAAACCGAGCGTATACTTCTTGCCGTCAACGGTAACAGTACCCTCGCCACCGATGTTGATGATACCCAACTCGCGGTTGTCGAGCAGATTCTTCTCATCGTTTGGCTTGTCTGTATAGAGAGGAGCGATAGAAGTCAGCTTCAGAGGAGCGGTTGTTGGCTCAGCACCACCAATGAGGAAGCGGTCGAACATGGTGTATGTCCAGTTTACCTCGCCTGGAGCAAACACCTTCTCGATAGCGAATTCACTGCGAAGGCGGTCTGTTGTATAGTGCTTTGCATCCATCGGATTGCTTGCATAACGAACGTTGTAGTTAGTGTAGGCATTTTCTGCCTTCACTTCATAACCACATTTTCCACACTGACCAAAAGCCTGACTTGCTGTTAATACCATTGCTGCTAATATTAATGTTAATTTCTTCATAATTATCTTGTTTTATTTTTTACCTTTTTACTTTTTTTCTTCCTTCACGATGCGCTGACGGTTGATAACCATCATGGCTACCGTGATGACTGCGAGAACACCCATACCTACGTATGAAAGCTTCACACCGCGATAGATAACCCATCCGAAGAGAGAGGATGCGAAATCGAGTGCACCGCCTGAGAATCCGTCAGGGATATGAGCGGCATTATCGCCTGTTGCTGCATAAACCTGGTTGGCTGCCAGCGTAAAGTCTGGTGCCATATCGGTAACGAAATAGAGACCGATGACGAGGGTTACCAGGCCGATGATAAGCGTCTTCACCACATTACCTCTTGTAAACGGCAGAATCATTGGGAAGAGGTAGAACATACCTGCCAACGAAGCCAAAGGCAAGAATTGGTTGCCTGGCAGGAAGACTGCGATAGCCAGGATAACCGGAATCAGAATCACAGATGCTACCAGAGTAGTAGGATGGCCGATTACCAGGGCAGGACTCATACCGATATGAACCTTCTTGCCGTTAAACTTAGTCTTCACCAACTCCTGTGTCTTCTCTGAGATAGGCTTCAAACCGTCGATAAACAGGGCTGTAATACGAGGAATCAGCTCCATCACGGCTCCCATCGTTACACCCAGGAAGAGAATCTTCTTGATATCGAGCTGGGCTGCCCAACCTATCAGGGCACCTACGATAACACCGAGTACCAGTGGCTCGCCGAGCACACCAAACTTCTTCTTCAGTCCCTCTGCATCGATATCGAGCTTAGAGAAGCCCGGAATCATATCGAAGAGTTTATTGAAAACGATTGCGAATGGCATGAAACTCTGGCAGAATGGCTGCGGAATAGAGATACCATCCAAATCGTAATATTTCTGGAATCTGTCGGCTGTCAGGTCTGCACAGACCAAGGTATTGATGTAGCAGACGATGGCTGCGAAATAGCCCCAGAGCAAACTCTGACCCATCACGAAGTAAGCCACTGCACCGATAAAGGCGAAGTGCCAGTAGTTCCAGAGGTCGATATTCACTGTACGTGTTGTCTTGGTAATCAACATCAGGAAGTTGACACCCAGACAGATTGGGATAATCAATGCGCCCACTGCTGTATTGTAAGCTACAGCTGCTGCTGCTGGCCATCCCATGTCAAAAACGTTTAACTGTAAGTGGTAGATGTCTGAAATAGCCTTCAATGGGTCGTTGAAGTTGGTAGTCAGCAATGCTGTTACCACGCCCAAGCCTACGAAACCCACGCCTACGAAGAGTCCCGACTTCAGAGCCTTTCCGAATTTCATGCCAATACACAGACCGATGACCGTGAAGATGATAGGCATCATCACGCTCGCACCGAGACTGATAATATAGCTAAATACTTGTTCCATTTTTATTTGTAGTATTGTTTAATTGTTAGAAAATACACGACAAAGAGCACCCTCTCTTGTCTTTTTATGATTTGTTGTGTGCAAAGATACACTTTTTTCTTCAATTACAATACGTTTTGATGGAAAAAATTACGCAAAAAAAATCCCATCAGAACATTTCTGATAGGATTTCTCTATTTTTATACGTTTTTAAATGATTTTTTACCGAATCGGTCTTCATTCTTCCCTCTTCGTTCTTCCCTCTTCACTTCCTAGTCCTGGAAGTAAACTCTCTTCACACGGTTGCTGATGGTGGTCAGCACCTCGTAAGGGATGGTCTCGAGGATGTCGCTCAGTGTCTGGACAGGCAGATGCTCGCCGAAGATTTCTACCGAATCTCCTTCCTTGCAAGGGATGTCGGTCACGTCTATCATAGCCACATCCATACAGATGTTGCCCACATAATCTGCCTTCTGACCGTTCACCAGACAGTAGGCATGACGGTTGCCCAGACGGCGGTTCAGTCCGTCAGCATATCCGATAGGGATGGCTGCGATGACGCTGTCTCTGTCGAGAATCGTCTTGCGGCTGTAGCCCACACTGTCACCTGCCTTCACGTTGTGCATCTGCAGAATAGTTGTCTTCAGAGTGCTCACGCAGTTGATGGTCTTGTTGTTGCGCGAATTGATGCCGTAGAGTCCGAGTCCCAGACGGCACATATCCAGCTGGCGCTCCGGGAAGTGCTCGATACCTGCCGAATTGCAGATATGGCGCAAAATCTTATGGTCGAAGGCTGCCTGCAACTGCTTGCTGCCCTTGTCGAAGAGTTCAAACTGATGAGCTGAGAAATCATCGAAGCTATCGTCATCGCTGCCCACGAAGTGAGAGAACACAGAACGTGGGATGATAGCATTCTGGTGCTTCAGCTTGCCGATGAGTTCCTCCATATCGTTCTCAGGGTCGAAGCCCATGCGGTGCATGCCGGTATCCAGCTTGATATGGACAGGGAAACCGGTTACGCCCTCTTTCTCAGCTGCCTTGATGAGCGCATCGAGCAGACGGAAAGAGTAAACCTCAGGCTCCAGGTCGTAATCGAACATAGTCTTGAAGGCGGTCATCTCCGGATTCATGATCATGATGTTGCTGGTGATGCCGTTCTTGCGCAGTGTAACGCCCTCATCGGCTACAGCCACAGCCAGATAGTCTACACGATGGTCCTGCAGGGTCTTGGCTATCTCTACGGCACCTGCACCGTAGCCGTCTGCCTTAATCATGCATACCAGCTTGGTTTCCGGCTTCATAAACGCACGGTAGTAGTTCAGATTGGCTACCACGGCGTTCAGATTCACCTCCAGCGTAGTCTCGTGTACTTTCTGTACCAGCAGTTCGGTGAGCTGGTCGAAGCCAAACTGACGGGCGCCCTTCAGCAGAATCACCTCATCGCGCAGGGAAGCAAACACCTCGCTGGCGATGAATTCCTCTACATTCGGGAAGAAGAACTTCTCTGAAATCTGAATCACGTCGTGCTGCTTGCAGAGCTCAGGACCGATACCGATGAATTTTACCACGCCACGTTTACGGGCTAAATCGCTCACCTCTTTATATAATACCTCCGGTGCCTGACCGCTCTGGTAAATGTCGCTCAATATCAGTGTATGGCGACGACCGCGATGGTCAGGACGGCGGTTCATGAAGTCGAGGGCGATATCAAGCGAATTGATATCACTGTTGTAGCTGTCGTTGATCAGCGTACATCCGTGCTGTCCTACCTTCACCTCCAGTCTCATTGCCACAGGTTCGAGCTGTGCCATGCGCTTGTCGATATCTTCAGCCGAAAGACCGAGTTTCGATGCCACGACGGCAGAGATGATGGCATTCTGTACAGATGCATCGTCGATGAACGGGATAGAGAAACTGTCTTCCACACCTTTGTATATATAGGTAATCACGCTCACGCTCTGCTGCTTCTCGATGTTCTTTACATAGAAAGGAGCCTCCGCATTCTTGAGCGACCAGAAGAGTTTCTCGCCCTTATAGTCGGGATATTCGGCTATCACCTTGCTGATAACCTCGTCATCGCCATCATAGATTACGGTCTCTGCATCATGGAAGAGGATGAGTTTCTCCCGGCATTTCTCCTCCATGGAAGAGAAGTTCTCCTGATGGGCAGCACCCAGATTGGTCAGTACGGCGATGGTTGGCTGGATGATGTCACGCAGGGCAAGCATTTCGCCAGGCATACTGATACCTGCCTCGAAAACGCCCACCTGGGTCTGCTCGTTCATCAGCCATACCGACAATGGCACACCTATCTGAGAGTTGTAACTGCGCGGACTGCGGGTAACAAACATGCTTGGCGAGAGCAGCTGGTAGAGCCACTCCTTGACCATGGTCTTGCCGTTTGAACCCGTGATGCCTACGATAGGGATGTTAAACTCGTCACGGTGGCGCTCAGCCAGACGCTGGAGAGCCTCGAGCGTATTTACTACCTTCAGGAAGTTGGCTCCCGGATAATCAGAAGCATAGCCCTTAGGCACATTCGTTACAACAAAGTTTTTCACACCTCTGCGATACAGCTCAGGGATGTAGTTATGACCATCATTACGTTCCGACTTGAGCGCAAAGAACAGAGTTTCCTCTGGGAAACAAAGTGAACGACTATCGGTCAGGATAAAACCGATGTTGGTATCATTGTCTCCATAGCGACGCGCACCTATCAGTGTGGTTACCTTTTCAATAGTATATGTCATTGTCTTGTTATTTAAATATTCTTTATTTTATAAGAGATGATATTTCTCCTCAAATTGTCTTTTCTTCTCTTCCGTCCTGGCGATGAACTTCTGGTGTTCCTCGCTCTCGGGATGGAAGGGTTTGTGGCCGAGTGCTTCGCGGATAGGCCTCCAGTCTTCCAGAAACTGCTCTGCTGCCTTGCCGAAGTAAGTTGCCCGGAACCGCTCCCAGATATATTCCACAGCCTGTTCGCTCGGGTGCAGCATGTCTTCCTTGTAGAAGCGGTAGTCACGAAGTTCATCGTTCATGATCTCGTAAGCCGGAAAATAGCTCACCACTCCGGGATTCTCCTTCACCAGCTTATCGGCTGCCAGCAGGAGCGTAGCCTTCGAAAGCTGACTCCCGTGATAGCCGTATTTCGCATAGCGGATAGGGCTTACCGTGATGATTACCTTCAGAGTGCCTTCACTGCTACCGGATGCTGCGGTCTGCGATTTCAGCAGATTGATAGCCTTCTGCAGATAGCCGGCACATTCGTCCACGCTCAGTTCCCGCTCTTCGAAGAGGCGCTGCGGGCGCTTCTGGCAGTTGTCCACTATCTCGCCCGTCTCCTTCAGGATATACACATGGTTGGTACCCAGCGTAAAGACAGCCACACGGGGACGCACCTCGGAACATTTCTCTACCGTATGGAGAATGCTTGCCGGATTATACATCACCCCGAAGGGATTCACCGTAGCCCGGAAGCGGTTCTCCACAAACCGCCGCCCCAGATTGTCGGCAAAGCAACTGCCCACAAAGAGCATCCGCTCTGCCGCCCCTATCTCGAAGTCGGCCTTCGGAATATCTATTTCTGTTCTAAATCGCATCATCAGAATTTGCAATCAGTCTATCAGTCTAAGGGGATTTGCAATCCCCGCTATTCCTTCTTGCGCTTTCTCACCTCAACCACTACACCTATTATAATAAGGAGAGCCAGAACGCCATAACCGATGTAAGCCACCGTCTCGGTATTCTTGAGCGACTGAGGATGGAAATCGAGAACTACTTTGTGGTTACCAGCTTTCACGTTCAGCGCACGCAGAATATAGTTCACTCTGCCCAGCTCAGCCGGCTGTCCATCAACCGTAGCCGTCCAGCCCGGATAGTAAATCTCAGAGAATACGATCACGCCGCCCTTGCTCGACTTCACCTCGTAAGTCAGGTTGTTCGGCTTATACTGCGTCATCTTCACCACCGAAGTATCATCCTGCTTCACGCTCTGCGCCAGCTGTTCCTTGAATTTGGCATCAGCCACAGCCACGTGTCGGAGGTTCACCTTGCCCACGCCATCAATTTCCTCGTTGGCATTGTTCACATACTTCACCTCGTCTACGAACCATGCATTGCCGTAGGCATACGGATTCAGAACCGGAACGGTCTGTCCGCCCTGCAGCGGCATGATGAAGTATTTGGTATTCAGCATGTTCAATACCGGATAGATACTGTCGCCGTTCACCTTGGTCATATCGCCGCCCGCAGCAGCTACCGCCTGCATCGTCTTCTGCATCTCAGGAGCGATATGTGCCTCAATCATCTCCTGGTAGCGACGGAGCTTGGCTGGATGATAACCGCCGATGCTCTTGTGGTAGTAAGAGGTTTCGTTCTCATTGAATGTATTCGATGCCAGATTCAGCACACGGTAGTCGAGTTCCTTGTCACGGCAGATAATCTTGTCGGTCTCGGTCATCTGCTGCGGTGTATCGCGCTGCGCCTTGTCTACGAACATATCATCGTAGAGATAGCGCTTGTTCACCATCCACATATCCACCAGACAGAGCACGGCGATGCCGGCAATCATATATTCCTTGCCCAGCTTCTTCATCTTGAAGAGCATCAGCAGTGCCGAACCGATGAGGATAATCCAGAACGAACGCCAGCAGTCGGATGTAAAGATGCCCTTGCGGATATCCGTCAGATTGCTCATGATTGGAGAGATATACTCCTGAGGCAACTGCTGCAGCGCCTGTGTCTCCTGTACCGATACGAAATCTGGGAAGAATACGCCCGGCATGATGGCAAAGAGCAGACAGAAGCCTGCTGTCAGACCGAAGCTGGCATATACATATTTTATCTTCTCTGTCAGAATCTCCGGCTCATCTACAATCTTCTTCAGCGCCATCATCGACAGGAACGGGATGGTGAATTCTGCGATGACCAGGATAGATGCCACCGTTCGGAACTTGGCATACATAGGCACATAATCGAGGAAGAAATTGGTAAACGGCATGAAGTTTCTACCCCAGGCGAGCAGAATGCTCAGGATGGTGGCAGCAAGCATCGCCCACTTCATCGGACCCTTCACGATAAACAGGCCCAGGATAAAGAGCATGCAGACGAAGGCACCTACATATACAGGTCCGCTCGTTCCCGGCTGGTTGCCCCAGTACTGTCCCAGCTGCTGGTAAATCTGAACGAAGTTAGGATCAGCCTTCTCCATCGCCTGCTGGTTCTGCGCCAGCGGCACGGAGGCACCGCCCTTGGCATTCGGAATCATCAGCGTCCACGTTTCGTCGATACCATAGCTCCACTGTGTGATATAGTCTCTATCCAGACCGCTGCTGGTCTGGTTAGCCGCATTTTTCTTTACGAGTTCACTCTTTCCACGCATGGTTTCCTGACCATACTGCCAGGTATGATAAAGGTTCGAGAGGTTGAGCGAGATACCGATGAGGGCACCCACCACGCATACCGCCGTAGCCTTTCCGAAGCGTGCGAGTTCACCTTTCTTGATGGCATCTGCCAGGAAGGCAATCACCATGAAGAGGATGATAAAGAGGTAGTAATAAGTCATCTGCACGTGGTTAGCCTGCACCTCGAAAGCCGAGAAGATGGCAGTAAGGAGCAGTCCCTTGAGATACTTGCCCCGATAGGCAAGCACCACGCCCGCAATCATCGGCGGCAGATAAGCCAGCGCCCATACCTTCCAGATATGTCCGGCAGCGATAATGATAAAAAAGTAGGACGAGAATGCCCAGATGATACTTCCCAGCGCCGCCAGCGACTGTCTGAAGTTGAAGGCACGCAGCATGATATAGAAACCCAGGAGGTATACAAAAACATACCAAACATAGTCTGGCAACCACAGATGATATGCCTTCACAATCTGGCTGAGCACCTGATTACTGTCATACGAAGGCGACATCTGATAGGTAGGCATACCGCCAAACACCGAGTTCGTCCATCGTGTAGTCTCTCCCGTCTGCTGCTGGAAGAGTTCCTTTTCATGTCCCAGTCCCTTTCCTGCCGCTGCATCATGTCGGAAGAGGATTCGTCCGTCCATATCGGCAGGCATAAAGTAGACGAAGGAGATGATTGCAAATGCAATAACTACCAGAATATCCAGTAGATACTTCTTCAAAAATTTCATAATTTCTATATAAACGTTTATAATTTGAAGGCAAAGATAGCACAAATTGGAGACAAAACAAAAAATATAGCAAAAATTTATATTTTTTTTGTTGAGAAAGTTGTATTAGGTCAGAAATAGGGGTTCCCCTCTATCATTTAGGGAAACGCTCGCTGCCGTTTCGTTTTTTATTCGTACCTTTGCACCATAAAACAAGTTTCTTCAAACAGCATATATTAATGTATAAAAGAATAAGAATTATGAAAAGATTAGCATTCATCATGATGGCATTGCTCCTGGCTCTGATGCCGGCAGCAGCACAGAATTATCGTGACAGCAGATATTACAACAGCAGGACAGACCGTCTCGACTACCGTTACAACTACAACTACAGCAGCCCGTATTACGGATTCCGCATCGGTCCTGCCTTCACCTTTGTCAATTCCGACGATTCCCGTCTGGATGGTGGCGACTGGCAGACCGGCCTGAATGTGGGCGTAGTAGCCGGCATTCCATTGACCGACAGCGCCCCACTCTATCTCGAGACCGGACTTTCGTATATAGAGAAAGGTGGCAAGAAGGATCTTCCTGAAGGCAAGAAGATGACCTACGACCTCAACTATCTTGAGATTCCAGCCGTACTGAAGTACAAGTACGAGGTAGACGACCACTTCTCCATCCAGCCTCAGGTAGGCGGCTATTTTGCCGTTGGTGTAGGAGGCAAGATCAAGAACTTTGCCGAGCGTGAAGCAGAGAGCTCATTCAAGGATGCAAACTTCCGCCGCCTTGATGGTGGTATCCGCATCGGCTGCGGCATCGGCTACGACATGTTCTATGCCGATCTCACCTACGACATCGGTCTTGCCAACATCTGCCACGACAGTTTCGACAAATCGCGCAATGGAGCCCTCCAGTTCAATTTCGGAGTTAACTTTTAGGAACAGACAAAAGCCCCTGATGCAAGAACACATCAGGGGCTATAAACTATTAACTATAAACTT